>Ga0081474_124030_pt1 | contig 70279 bp, 71 predicted proteins | sample OneHunmetagenome_2_FD_70978 | JGI IMG/M metagenome (GOLD analysis project Ga0081474, IMG submission 70978) | Ferrous microbial mat communities from One Hundred Spring Plain, Yellowstone National Park, USA v2 (version 2) | ecosystem: Environmental > Aquatic > Non-marine Saline and Alkaline >... | reverse complement strand
CGAGTATTGCGTGCATTATTGGCGTTGCCACTTTGCGACTGTGTTCCTAGGCATTGTTAGTTTTAATGGAATAATCGTTAGATCTGCGTGTTCGTAGTGCCTTATAAGTCTATTTGTTAAAATAATTGTTGGGTGTGGGGTGGTGTGGCTGCTCGCTTGGTTGATGACGTATCGAGGAGTCGATTGCCAACTATGGAGCTTCGTTCACAGTAAGTGCATGGGATTAAAACTATGCAGTGAAGCAGCCAAAACACTCACGGATGAACTTGGGAAGCATAGGTGCCTCAATTATGCACCGAAGTAGGTGCCTTACTGCCTCAGCTATGGGTGGGTTCAAAATCATCAATGGGCCGCCGAGAATCGGCAAAGGCCCAATGAGTCAGGAAAACAACCTAGAAACAAGAGACGAAGCCTCCCTGCCCCAACCCACCCAGGCAGGGAGGATAGAAACATGCACCGAGCTGATAAGCAAGGCAATAAGATGCCTAGAAAACAACGACAAGGATTGCATCATAAAGATGCTTGAGGAGTTGGTTCGAAACCAATGCCACAACGGCTATGTGTTTAGTAAAGAAGTTATTGACGGAGTTAGAGGTGTTGTCCATGGGTTGTGGTTGGTGAGCGATAATGAGCATAGGTGTAGGTTGTTAAAAATGTTCGAGAACCTCGGTGTGTCGAGACGGTGGGTTATGATAGCCTTAAGGATATACACGAAATTCCTGGATAGATGGCTTGCAAGATGTAGCGTTAAGTGGAAAAGCAGGACAGCGAGGTATAGTGTTATTGAGAGAGTTGAGGGCATGCTGAGGGAGAGACTAGGTTGGAGTGAGGTCAAAATGTGCGAAGAATTATGGCGATTCGTCAATGTTGATATTGACGAGTTTAGGAGGCACAACATGGACTTATGTGATTGGCTCTACATACAAACCGATGATGTCTATCTCATGGGTATAGCACTAAGTGACCTAAGTAAAGTAATTATTCAAGATAAAAATAATAAATACGTAAAAATAACATTGGACACAACGAACACAATTGATGCAGTGCTTTTCCCACGGCTTCTGCAACCAGTACGGAAACCAACCATAATAATGGCGTGGGCTAATGGAACAATTGTAAATACGATGTACCGCATCTGCATCAAGGCAGACAAGTGGAAATGGATGAATTTCGAAGAACTGATTAAACAAATAAGGGCATTGAAGCCGAAGGATATACCGAGACTGATTGCGGGAGTTATCGACGGAGACGGCCTTATTGACTACTTCTTTGCCGCATCCACAGAACGCGTAGAAATCGTAGCATGTAAGGCTTGCAAAAAGAGAATTTTTCTAGACATCCTACAGGAGGCATTAGATAAATTGGGAATTAAGGGAAATATATACGAAGGGGATGATACCGCCGTATTAATAGTTTTCGGGGAAAACGCCATTAAGTTGCTTAGGTTCATAATGCCATACCTACATCACCCGCTTCGTCGTTTAAGAGCCAAGTTACTCCTAGCATACCACGACGGCAATATAGATTATAAAACATTCGTTGAACTCTACGAACAAACAAAGTACAGGGACAAAGACGACCCAAAGAGGAATAAAGCCCTCGAAGTACTAGCCCGAGCGGCCCCACAAACCCACACCCACGGGTGTACTCGGCATGTCGGCACTACGTGATGCGTTACCTAACGCGTTTAGGCTTGGTGGTGTTGGTGTGAGTATCGAGCTTTGAAAATGCTGGTGGGGAGATGTTTTAAATTAAGGGTGGGGTGTTTAGTTGATGGGTGATTTGGATTTTCTTGAGCGTGGTGTTGAGTATATACGCTGGTCCTTACTAATTGTGTCCATTGATGCATTATCAATTGCAGTACTCCTTATCATATCTTTATTAATTACTCCCCTCGCTACGTACATATTAACGGTGATACTCTTCTACTTCCTTCTCATATCCACCGTGATACCCTACGCATTAATTGCGATACTTTGGTTGTTGGGTTTTAGGGATCTTGCTAGGTACGACGGTAGGTATGCCCTTGGCTTTGTTGGCGCCGTAATAGCAATGGTTTCCTACTTCATGAACATAGTGTATATGGGCTACCTGGTGATTAATATGCTCGTTGGTAATTTACTAATCCCCAGGCCGGTGATTACTCAACCGTTAATACTAATCCGTAACCAATTCCTCATAGTGTTCTCGTTATACCTACCATTACCCGTATTCGCATCATTAATTCTAGGTATTGCGGGTTCTGTGCTGAGTATGATAGCCCTGTATAGGTTGAGTAGGGACTTTGCGTCACCAAGTACTAGGTTGGGTTCGATACTTACCATAATTGGTATATTATTAATTGAGTTACAACCACTCAGCACTGCCTTGATTGGTGTAGGTACGGCATTACTGTTTCCTGGATTAAATAATGTACTTATTAGCGCTGAAAGGCAAGCGCTGAATCTCTAACTAAGGTATTTAAGCGATTGCATCTTAAATACCCTGTGGATAGGGCTGTTGTAGTATTACTAATAATTGGATTGGTGATCATATGGTTGTTATCATCATCAATTGGCACATTAATAAAGGCTAATCAAGAAGGTTCATCTTCGGGGGCGCATTTACCAATAATACGTATAGGTACATTACAGCCACCATTTGCGCTACCCCCAATAAACATCACAATACCGCAGCACGCGAATATAACAGAGGCCTCAGAAGTCTACGTGCCCCTGGTTCCATTACCAATTATAATACCAAACATGCCCATCAGCATTGCCAATTACATACCAACGAGCCCACCAAGGACCCAGGGTACTACGTTAAGTGGAGGTTCCGGATCAACAGGTTTACAGGGTGGTGTCGGAGGTATGGGGGCTCAAAACCATACGGTGGTTGTGCCTCTAAAGATATCGCCAATTCTCATTATATTGTTGTTGGTCTCCGTGGTTATAATCATGGGCATAGGCTCATTAATGATCGTGAGGAGGAGTATCATTAGTAAAGCCAGTGGGTATGGTTCTAGCGATCAGCGCACACAACCCGCGGTTCGAGTTAGTAGGAAGGTTACTGATAAGGAGGTTTCTAGGGTATTAATGAGTGGTATTAATCTACTTCCTGGTGAGGTGATTAGAGAATTGAAAGGTTGGGGAGGCAGCAATCTTGTGGATCTTGGTATACCCAGGGATTTACCATTGATTTGGAGCTTTGGTGAGCCATTACCCATGTCGGTTAAGAACGAATACTCGGTAAGTGTGATAGGTTCTGGTAAGATTGAGAACTCCTCACTAATCATGACCAAACCAGGCTGTTACGGGATTAAAATAGAATCTGACAAGCAAGCCGAGACTTTATTCATAAGAGCTGTGGATTATGACGAGGATGTTGTTAAGCACATTAAATTGAACATTAATAATTACGGAATCGACAACCCATTAACCGTGAGAGAGATCGCTAAGAAATTAGCCGATGAGGGCTTAATCGTGGGTAATTACGCCGATGTAAGAGATCTAATCCGAATGTTCGAGGAGGTTAGGTATGGGCTTCGAAAGATCGATAGAGCCAGGTATGAGGAATTCCTGAGAACCCTGGGCAGGGTTTTTGGGAATGCTAGGGTGATTGTTTGTGAAGGCGCATGAGATCACCAGCTTTACGGGGTATGTAATAGCCTACGTGGTATTAATTACGACAGCCCTATTGCTTATACCCATGCCGTTTGGCATATACGTAATACTCGTAGTGGCAGTCCCATCGTTGGTACTCGTAACCCTATTATTGATTAGTGATTTATTGAGGGGGCGTAATCCGCAGTTATCTGGCTTCGTAAGGGGTACGTTAGCCCCATCATTATTCATATACCTACTCATTGATGCAATATCAAGCATGCTGGTCACGATTTACCACTTAGCAATTATTAGTTACCTAATGAACTTCCTAGCTCTAGTTATCATAGGCGCCTTACTAATCAGATCATCTAATCAATACGCATCTACGAGGCATGACGTATCACAATCATTGAGGTACATAGCCTACCTCCTGATAGCCCTAGGTCTTGGTTACCTATTCGGAGCAGTATACAAACCACTGTTTTACCCCTTCGCCCTAGTCTCGATAATATACCTAGTATTAGCATCATTAACCGCCTTAACAGGAGCGGTTGATATTGACATTAACAGGTTTCTCACGAGTTCAAGATCCCTGGCCGCAGCCGTGTTTGGTATAGGTTTGTTCTATGTTGTGTTATCGATACCTAAACCAGCCCAGTGGAATATTTACGTGCTAATCGCGTTCGTAATAATAGCCTCAATAGCAATAACCTATGCTGGATACAAACTACTAATTAGTGGGCTGGGTAATGTTGAGGTTATCGAGGATGAAGTTTACGAAGCTCATAAACGTGAGATCAGGGTTGTCGCGTCGCCTGAGTACGCGAGACTTGAGGAAGCAATAAGCGACTTTGTGGCTCATGGAAAGAAGGACAAAATAATAATGTACTTAACCCATGAGCTTACTAAGGATGGGTTGGATTATGAGGAGATAATGGCGAGGCTTGATAAATTAATTAACTACTCGAGTATCGTTAAGGGTAGGGGTAGGGTGAGTAGAAAGTTGATTGAGATGGAGATTAGGGATAGGGCGAATCTGGTGAATGAATTATTCAAGCAATTATATGGTGGTGGAAACACTAATAATGAGGGTTGGTAAGGGGTGGTAGATAATGAGTAACAAGTTGGGCATTGATTACGTGACCGGGAGGGTTAGGGCTGTGGTTGATGAGGTTACGAGGTTCTTTGTTGGTGATGAGGACGCTATCGAGAAAATACTGGCAGCAATACTGGTGGGTGGTCACGTACTCATAGAGGACGTACCCGGTGTGGGCAAGACTTTCCTATCGAAGATCCTAGCCAGGGTACTAGGGCTTAGGTACAGTAGGATACAGTTCACGCCAGATCTACTACCCAGTGACATAGTTGGCACCAAGGTTTGGAGGCAGGATAAGGGTTCATTCGAATTGGTCCTTGGTCCAATATTCGCGAACTTCGTACTTGCCGACGAGATTAATAGGGCTCCACCAAAGGTTCAGTCCGCACTTCTCGAGGCAATGCAGGAGGGCCAGGTAACGATTGAGGGTGAAACAATAAAGTTACCGAGGCCGTTCATAGTCATTGCCACTGAGAACCCAATAGAGCTTGAGGGTACTTACCCATTACCCGAGGCACAGCTGGATAGGTTCATGATAAGGATAAGGCTTGGTTATCCTAAGGATGAGGTTGAGTTGCTCAGGAGGAGGGTTTCCTGGCGTAGTGATGATCCAACGGCGCAGGTAAGGACTATATTGAACGGCGATGAGTTGTTAATGATTAGGGACTTCATAGAATCTAGTGTAATTGTAAGTGAGGATGTTATGAAGTACATAACGAGTTTCAACGCAATAAGGAGGGACCCAAGGGTCCTGGCTGGTCCTAGTCCCAGGGGTTTAATTACGTTAATGAGTATGGGTAGGGCCATGGCTGTGCTTGAGGGTAGGGATTACGTTATACCTGATGATATAAAGAGCGTCGCAGTCGAGGTGCTTGGGCATAGGGTTGTCCTCAAACCCGAGGTTTCACTTGAGGGTGTTAACGGTGAGGATGTGGTTAGGGAGTACTTGGGTAAATTGCCTGTGCCGAAGTGATTGTTAATGAAGGATTCAATAAGGATGGTGGTGATACTCACCGCGGTACCAATATTCATGGCAGTAATTGCTGTACTAACAACATCAAAGTGGTACATACTAACCATAATCTTCCCATTGATTGTCATAACAATGGCATTGGGGCTTAGTGAAAGACTCAGGGTGATGATCACACTACATGTGGATAAGGATGTTATGTACGTTGGAGACGAACTAGAAGTAAGGCTTACCGTGAATGTGGATGGCGGGTTCGGACTACTGATGATTAGGGCACCGCCAATCCCTGGTTCATCGATGGCGGAGGGGTTCAATCTCGTTAAGGGCACGAACGTACACGTTGTATTTAAGGGCTTCGGAAAGGTCAGTAGGGAGTTTAATTACACCCTAAGGGCTGTCAAGAGGGGTTACTATAGCCTTGATTCTATCGAGTACGTGTTTTACCACGGTCTTGGCATTCATGAACCAATCAAGGGCTCGGTAAAGACGGACAGCTCAATCCAAGTGCTACCTAGGGTGAAGATTGTGAGGAGGGTCTTGGGTCTCGCGAAGCCTAGGCAGGGAATACCCAAATACCCACCCTCCAGGTTAGGTCCTTACTCAACCGAGTTCAGGTCTGTTAGGAATTACGTAACTGGTGATCCGTATAAACTCATCAATTGGAAGGCAACAGCAAGGAACCCTGAAGGTAGGCTAATGGTTAATGAGTATGAGAGGGAGGGTCTTAGAACAGCCATAATTATAATGGACACTGGTTGGTGGATGAGGCATGGAACAGTCGAGGAGAACCCACTTGAGTATGGCATATCATTGACTTTATCGTTAAGTAGGGTATTGCTTAGGTACGGTTATAACGTGGGTCTGTGGGTCATGCCCATGGGTCCGCGGGTGATGCCGAGCTCGGGTATGGACCAATATCAAAGGTTATTAAGGGTCCTCATGGTGATTAAGGCATTGCCCATAAAAGGTTATGTGGTTGATCAAGTGTTGCTGCGTATTGTGCAGGAGACTAAACCTGTCGTAGTGATCATAACGAATCTAACTAGGGATAATGTAAATAGGTTGGGTGGGCTTATCAGGGAATTGCCGGTGAGGATTCTTGTAATAGATGTAATACCTGACACGATACTAATGAGAAATTTAATACAAAACCCACCCTGCACCCACTGGTTCGTTAGGGATAGGAATAGGTTGTACGCTATATTGCCTAAGAACGTTAAGGTCATAACCTGGGATCCGGCGTGTGAGGGTATTGGTCTGGTGATGTCTAGGGTATCCGCATACATAGGTAGATGGTTATGATGAGATTTATACAACCAGTACTAATTGTACTGCCGATAGTGCCATTTCTCATATTAGTAATGTTAGGGTATCAATCATTAGGTTTCTTAATCATAACAGTACTCATTGTAGTTGGTTTAGTAGGTGTTGCTGTCAATAGTCCTCATTATGAATCCTGGCTCTCGTTAATAACCTCACTAATCATATCCGTTGCATCCCAGGGTTACCTACCCTATGTAATGCACATAACCCTCATTGCACTGCAGAACCCAGGACTATTCAACGCGTCAGTACTCGCACCAGAATACTCACTCACACTATCCTACCTATATAGATCGTACAATAAGTACGCAAGGGAGTTTAGGACAAAGGGCTTTGATAATGTGGAGGTCGATAGGGAATTGAACATGATGATCAAACACACACTCGCAATACTCACAACAGCACTATTAATAACAGCAGTCCTATATTATCTAATAATCGAGGCCTCCATACCAATAATAGACCCATTCACAGCCCTCGTAATATTCACAGTAGCCTACCTAATAATTTCCAGATACGTTATAGCAAGGATAAGGTCATAATCACAGTATCTCAAAGAAATCACTGAAGCACTCAAGGACATTACCACCAATCAACGGACGCCACACAACCCTAAACCTACCTCTACCAACCTGCCTACCATCATTATCAAACTGAAACCAAACAACAACAAAGGAGGAGCTGGGATTAATCATGATTTGAGGAGGCTCAATAAGGTAAATTGTCTTACCAAACTCATCAACAATACCCCAAGAACCAACATACAAAGGAGAACTACCCAAATTAACCAACGTAATGTAGATAGGCTCACCAACAGCAAAAACCCTCCTATCCAGGTAAACACCACACGACATACAACAAAAACAGGAACACATTAACTAAAAACTTATCCTACACATGAAAAATTACAGCCGAAACAATGAAATTCATAGTGCCGGGGCCGGGATTTGAACCCGGGCCCCCTTGCGGGGACGGGATGTCTTGTTATTTACCTATTCACCTCGAGTCCCGCGCCTTGGACCTAGCTCGGCCACCCCGGCAGGTTTGCCTAGTGCTTTGAGTACTTTAAATCTTTCTTCGTTAATGCGGTTTACGGACCTGCTTGGGTGAGCTGGTTAATAGCCTAGGTAATGGCGTTAAGGTTTACTACACGGAGTACATGCCCATGCTTTACATGAAGGTTACCTGTCAAGGCCTAACAAGATCCTCACTTGGCTGAAAAGTTACTCACTAAGGATGTGCTTGCGGCCCCTGGGCTCTATTTGACAAGGATAACAGTACCAGGGTGGGTTTAGGTTCGGTTAAGTTGGAGTATCTCGAAACGGCAATGAAGACGATAATCAATGTCGTAAACAATGAATGCCCTAGCCGTCTCTCCGGAGGCGGCGGATTAACAGCCGTCTCCTTCTCGGCGGTCTCCCCGGGCCCGCTCACCGTAGTGGCTTCTGCCCTGTCGCCAGGTGTTCCTTGCCCTACGGGTCTCGGAAGCCCAGGGTAACTGGCAAGGGTGTTGGGGATGGGTTAATGAACACATCACTTCATCACCAAGGGTGATAAACCCCACGAATAATCATGAAAACCGAAACAGTCCATTGATTAAGATAATTACCGCCATGCGGAGGCTAGCCTACTTAAGTCTCTTCACAAGCTCCAGGTACTTCTTAATCACGGTTTTACCCTTATCCGTAATCTTGACCACGGTCCTAACGCCGAGGGGTGTTATGGCTCTCTTAAACTCCACTAAGCCATCCTCCTGCAGTATACTAAGATGCTGGTGCAGGGAGCTCTTAGGTATGTCAAGGTCCCTATGAAGGTCGGTAAAGGTCACGTAGCCGTCAATGTAATATAGGGCTATCAGTATGCCGAGCCTCACACCACTGGATAGTGCCTTATCCTTAAGCATCCTAATTAACTCATCAACCTCATCCACCACTAATCACCTCAAGCAGCGACCTAGCGCCAGCATAAATCCAAATCAGGGAGAGTATGTAATCGCCGAAGTAGTACATGAAGGAGAGCGGAAACAGTATGAGGAATGATGCATTGGCTAAGTAGTCGTAGTACCTGGCTTTCACAACACTGGATTTAAACAGATACGCATTATTAAGTACTATGGATACCGCGAATGCTAAGGTTAACATATACGCAATGATATTGTCATAATCATTATTTGACTTAGTTAAAGATGCAATTACAATAAGATAAATTACAATAAGATACACGATAATTGCTACGGTATAGATCACGGTCCACGTTAGACCACTCCTTCTGCGCCTATTGGTTATTATCGGTGACCTGTAGACCCTATGTGCTGTTATATAGAACCTGTACGTTAAAAATACGTAGACTGTGGCTATGGCCATAGTTATTATATATATCATGGGTATTGAGAACACGTTGAATTGAATCAAACAGTAATAAACTTCACTGAATTCAAATGCGGCTGCATAGAATGTGGCGATGACTATGGGGTACGTGCCCCACAGCAGGTAGTAGAGCCCTATAGCCTTCCTAAGCTCCCTAGATAATATTCTCCTAGCTGTGTCATTGCTAACCCTTAATAACTCATACACATCACTGGACATCAATCCCTAATCAAACTACCTCAAGATCCACCTTTAAAAAGCTTAAGACTGTTCAATAAGTGAACAACCAATAATAGCTTAAACCCCGCTGGGTAAATTGCCTTGATGATCGAGTTAAGTAATGTTAAGGTGAGCGTCGGGGATCGCTCGGCGGGCGCCTTCACGGTTCACGTGGATAAAATGGAGGTTAAAGGTAAGGCAGTGCTACTCGGCCCTAATGGCAGTGGCAAAACGACACTACTTAGGGCTATGGCGGGGCTAATACCGTATGAGGGTAGTATAAGGATAAACAGCGTGGAGGTCAGTGAGGCAAGGGGCATGACTGAGGTCTCAAGTAACCTACCCGAGATATATCAAATAGGTTACTCCGTGAGCGGCTTACTTGAGATACTTGAGGACCTTAAGGGAGTTGATAGGGATGAGTTCATGGAGATCATGAGGAGGTTAAACCTGAACGTCAAGGAGATACTCAGGAGACCAGTCTTCGCCCTATCGGCTGGTCAATCAGCCCTGGTTAGGCTAGCCCTAGCATTATCCTCAAGGCCCAAGGTTATGCTAATCGATGAACCCTTCGAAAACGTTGACCCAGCCAGGGGGAGTGTAGTAATTAGCATGTTACTTGAGTACGGTGAGGAAGGCATAATAGTGACACATGAATTAGACGTACTAAGGGCCTTCAAAGCGCTTAATGCGTATTTAATGCTAGAAGGTAGATTATACGGGCCCATAGGGGTTGGTGAACTACTGGAGTCGGGCATTGTTGAGGGCGAGGCGCAGGGTGCGTTATTGACTGTGAGGGTTGGCGAAAGGACGTACTCGATAGTGAAGGGTGGTGGGGTTAAGTTTGGTGAGTTGGGTAGTCTAAATAGGTTGTATGGCCTATTAGGGTGATTAACGATGGGCTTCATTAGATACCTGGTACTTAGGGCATCCCTGGCTAATAAGAATGTGTGGTTCTGGGGTGTGTTCTTTAGCTTGTTTTGGATAATCCTAGCTGCGTATATTTTCACTAGAGGGGGTGGTAATATACAGTACGGCGTTACTGATGCTGCCAGGCAGTACATGGCTGATTGGCTTACCTTTGCATCAGTTTATATGCCCACAGGTTTAATGGTGGGTTACCTATACATGCTTGTGTACAGTACAGGCGCCATACCCTACTTCATTAGGTTTGGTAGACTTAAACCATTGAAGTACTTGGCCTCATACTACATAGCCATGGTAGCAGTGACGCTCATATTAGCTGCAATTATCATAGCCATGGCAATACCCATCATGTGGAGTGGGTTTAATTACAATGGGGTTCACGTATCAGTAGGCTCACTACTACCCACCAGCGCAGTCGATGCGTTAGGCTTTGTGGGTGTCATTGCACTTAATGCAGTATTCATGTCTGCCCTAATGTTCCTAGTTTTCCTACTAGCCCTAAGGCTACCTAAGCACATAACCAGAATCGCCTTCATACCAATGTACCTGTTCTTCATATTCTACTTCCTATACATGTTCGGTTCCATACCTAAGGCCGCAATACCCCTAGTACCATTAGTAGGCCTACTAGGCCTCATGGTAAGCACGTACACGGGTTATAATGGAGTGCCCACAGAACTTGCGATCAATTATAATATTCATGGCTACTTCATCGCTCCATCCACAGTGCCTGCATGGCAGGTCGTGGCTGGAACACTAACGTGGATAATAGTCTTAACAGCCCTGTCCGTGTTAATAATCAGCAATATTAAATATGAGCCGCCTGAGTCGATTAGAGGTGAAGCGTAAACTTTGTAAAACCGAACTTATCCTTAATACGTTCCACACAAACCGGTGCTACTTAGCCCTGCTATTGTTTTATCCAAGGTCACCATGATGGGCACTAAGGCCTTGAAAATCCTCACCAACTCCCTAACCGGATCGTAATTCCCCATAAGGGAAACCTAGGTTTCCCCATCATTCTCATTATCAAACTCGGCGGTGAAGAATGGTTATTAATGGTGTTGTATCGCCATTTCTTCCTCGAGCTCCCTCCTAAATATGGACAGCGCATAATCCATATCGTTCAGTGGTATTCCCAATAATTCCATTGCCCGTCTATTACTTAAGCTACTATCCCTTGGCCTCCTGGCTTTGTAATTCACGTCACCAAGCCTTATTGGTTTTACGAGACCCTCGTCATACCCAAAGTGCCTGGCTATGGCCTTTGCGAATTCGTACCTGCTCATTCGCGGTCCAACGACGTGTAGTGTTCCCGTGAATTTACCATCGATCAATTTTACAAATGCCTCACCAATTATGGTGTTCAGGGTTGGTGCCGACCACTGATCGGTTATTGCCCTAACCTCCTCACCCCTCCTCAACTTATCAACCACGGTCTTGCCGAAATTCGCTCCGCCAGGGCCTGCGCCGTAGATCCAGGCAACCCTAATGATTGCACCGCCAAAGGCCCTGGCGATTTCCTCAGCGAGCAGTTTCGTTAAGCCGTAGTAATTAATGGGTCTTGGCACATCATCCTCCGTGTACAATCCCCTCTCACCATCAAACACGTAGTCCGTGGATAGGTAATAGATGGCGGCCCCAACCCTATAGGCATTGGCGATTAGCTCCCTCGAGGCTACGACGTTAACCCTATAGCAGAGGTCGGGTTGCTCCTCGCATTGGTCCACATTACCTATGGCTGCCACGTGAACTAGAACGTCAGGTTTATAGTTACGGATTAGTTCGGCCGGGTTCTTCGTTAAATCAACCCTGACCAACTCGGCACTGGGTATTTCGACCCTATGCTCATTGTACGTACCAACCACCTGGTACCTACCCAATAATTTAACAGCTATCTTATAGCCCGGCGATGAACTAACGCCAGTAACCAAGGCAATCATTAAGAATCGCATTAAATCAAGCATTAATAAGGAGTACTCCACGAAACACAGGACTTATTAATCACCGGTTTTAAGTAAAATTGAGGAAATGCTCGAGACCCGCGGATTACGCGGGCCGATGAAAAGCATCCCTCCGGCACGGCGTACAATTTTGTTTAATTAATCCGTTGAATTTATGATTTATGTTTGGATTTTAACGGTCTTATTTAAACTTTATTTTGTGTTTTCGGTTTTGGTTTGTGTTGGGTTCCCTGTGGGTGTGGGTTTGTGGGGCCGCTCGGGCGAGGACATCCAAGCCGTTATTCCTCTTTATGTCTGGTGCTCCGCGTTTGTACTTTGTTTGTTTGTAGAGTCTCTTGAACTTCTCATAGTCTATCTTACCATCATAGAGCGCCAGGATTAGTTCGGCTCTTAGGCGTCGGAGTGGGTGATGCATGTACATAACAACATGTCTAAGTAACCTAACGGCGTTTTCGTCATAGAATGTTAATTTGTAAGTTTCTTTAGTTGATCTAATGTAGCTAATGATGCCGAGTTTCTCGGCAATTACCTTTTTCAGTACATCATGCACCACCCTTTTTGGACAATCTCTGCAAAATGTGATTTCCACAAAAATATGACCGTGTCTATACAGCACTGACCCGTCTCCATCCAACAACCCCGCTATGAACATTGCTAGCTCCTCATCGGTGAAGCCCTTGATCCTCTCGAGCTCATTGATGCTTAACTTGATCGGCCAAGGCCACTCATCAACGCCTAGGGCTATGTAGTATATTAAATTGATTGATTTAGATACGTACCTCATCGTTGGTCTTTTCCTCCCCCACTCAATGATTAGGCTCGGTGCCTTGACTGCATTTAACAGTGCTGGGAAGAATATGGCGCTAACACTATTCGTAGTATCTAATTTTAACTCAACTCTTCCCGCGTGCTCTCTAACTACCATGTCGCTTCTAACTAATCCGAACCAGTACGGATTCCTTAAGTCGCTCAGTAGCTCTAAGCCATCGAGCCAGATACATGGTTCTATGCCGTACCTCCTGAACTCGTTAACGTCAATACCAACGAATTTCCACATCTCCTCACACATTTTGGTCTCGCTCCAACTAAACTCGCTCCTTAGCAAGTCCTCGATGACTTTAACGGCATCGTTTCTCGTTACTTTGCTTTCCCACTCAATGCCGCACCTCCTCAACCACTTGTTTAAGGTCTTCGTATTTCTGTTTCTTAACATTGTTTTCTTAACCCAGATCTTCGGCATACCGAGATCCCTAAACAGCATTAACAACCTACACCTATACTCATTATTGCTCACTAACCACAGCTCATGAACCTCATCCTTAACCTCATCCGCAACCTCGCCACCGACTAACCTACCATCGTGGCATTGGTTTCGAACCAACTCCTTAATGAGTCTCGTGATGCAGTCCTTGTCGTTGTTTTCTAGGCATCTTCTTGCTTCCTTGATTGCTTCTTGGCAGAGTTCTATCCTCCCCGCCTGGGTGGGTTTGGGCAGGGAGGCTTCGTTGCTTGCGTCTTGTTCTTTCTCGTTACTCATCGGGCCTTTGCCGACTCTCGGCGGCCCGTTGTTGATTTTGAACCCACCCTCAATTAAGCACCTAGATAGGTGCATTGTTGAAGCACCTGTGCTTTCTTAACTCATTCATGAGCATCCTAGCCGCCTCGCTGCATAGTTCTGCCTCCATGCACTTACTGTAAACGAAGCTCCATAGTTGGCAATCAACTCCTCGATACGTCATTAACCAAGCCAGCGGCCACACCACCCCACACCCAACAATCACTTTAACAAATAGACTTATAAGGCACTACGAACACGCAGATCTAACGATTATTCCATTAAAACTAACAATGCCTAGGAACACAGTCGCAAAGTGGCAACGCCAATAATGCACGCAATACTCGTGAAGAGTAGCCGTAACAAGCGCTTGATCTAACAACACACTAAGAAAAACCATCGAAAACCACCAAAACAACACTAAACAAACCACCCAAACAAACCCAAGGCACAACCACCACAAGAAAACCCAAGCACAAATCCCAGTGGGCCTAGCGAACATCCCTCCCTTCGTTGTATCGTCTTCGTGGTTTGTGAGCAAGGTAAATTAAGTCAAGCCCTAACCCTGCGTCGGTATGATTAGGGGCATGATAAGCAAACGGCAAACCTCGCCCTTCTAAGGACGGGGTTGTCTCACCGTGTGAATAATCATCCTATCAGGGCACACAAACCTCGTTTCATGATTTGTTCGGCACTCCTCTAGGTTAATTTTAACTGTTTAGCTGCCTCCATGTAGACATTGTCCAGGAATTTGTAATCCTTGATTATACTTAAGGCCTCGAGTTTATTCACAATCCTGGTCAATGTTGATTTTGGTATTGTCTCCCCAAGGTATTCCTCAGCCAGTCTCCTCGCTGAACCCCATGTTACCGCACCGTTGGCTATCGCCTTCAATACAGCCTTTTCCCTCCTTGATAGCCTACTGAGCTCGCTCATGGCTATTGATACAGCCCTCTCCTTGATCTCGCCCATGTCCATGATACCATCAACATAACTCCTACCGAAGTGCACAAGCCAGCCTGGTATTCCATCAAAAAACGCCACAGCCTCCTCGAGGACGTCCGCTGGGGGTTGTGCACCAGTCTCCCTGAAGCCTAGGGTTAGGAACTCGCGTGATTGATCACCTGTGAACCTAGGTACCACAAGCCTAACAGCGTACCTCCCAAACAGAGGCGAGTTTACGTTACCTAGACCCATGAAGTTTTCCATAAGCCCTATTTGTGAACCACTAAGCACGATGGTTATGTTGCCTAAGTTATCGTAGGAGTAGGCTATTACCTTCCTAAGCTCGGCCGATAAGACTGGCCTAACCTCCTGAGCCTCATCGAAAACCACAATGAACCGCCCCCTCCTATTAAGCTCCTCAAGCAGACCAAGTAAACTTATTGAGTCTTGCCCACGCCATTTAATACTCACGCTAACACCCATTATGCTAATACCCCTAATTCCCTCAAGGAACCTCCTCAACTTGCCCAAGCCACTTGAGATGCCTTCGCTCAACCTCTCGTAAAGCTCAATATGAGTACCCGCACCCCTAAGATCAATATAAATCCCATTATAAGACTCGAGGAACGCCTTCAATAGAGAGGTCTTGCCAATACGCCTAATACCCAACACAACTATTAACGGTCTATCAACAGCTCTGTCTAGGAACTTAAGCTCATCCTCCCTATCATAGAGCTCACCCCTTGAACTCTTAGGTCTAGTGTCGAAAAGGTTCCGCACCAGAACTTAGTTCCGGGGTGGAACTTTTAAGTCTTAAATTGCAGCAATAGGTGGACAATAGAACTATTGGGAATGCTGCTAAATGGCAGAATGGTCAAGCTCCGCCCCCTTTTAGGGTGGTTTTTCGCTGTGTGGGTGTTAGGGTTTATTAATTCCCTTGTTCTTGCTGTCTTGTGCCTGGGTTGGTGTCTTTTTCTTCCTTGGATGAGCCGGTGGGTCGATTACCCACTGTTTTCGCCAACCCGGGCACCGAATCCTCCAAATCGAGGGGTAAAGGTAAGCGTAAGCAAGATGAAAACAAGAGGACTGTTAGGCTTAGGTTGTTGCCAAATGGTTCTCAAGAGCGCAAGTTACGTAGGATTGCCGATGCCACAGCTAGGCTTTGGAATGAACTGAATTATGCTAGATTGGTTCAGTTTAGGGAAGGTGGTAGGGTTGATTTCGAAGACACAGAGCACGAGTTTTACTATAAATACAATAGCGTGTTGGGTGTGAATGCTGGTCAGGTGATTAACCTAAACAACAATGCTTGGAAATCATACTTCGAGTTGCTTAAGTTATATAGGCAGGGCAGACTACCGAAGTTTTACAGAAAGCCATCGCCGCCTGGCTTCTGGAAGGATAAGGTGCTTGGGAAGAGGACTTTGAGGATTTTGGTGAGGAACGATAGGTACTACATCGAACCAATCAACAATGGCGAGGGCTATTTGGTGCTTAAGGATTGGGGTTTGAAAATAAAGTACGCTGGGAGGATTAAGTGGTCTGGCAAGCAGGGCACGCTAGTAATCAAGCTTGAGGGTAACAGATGGTTCGCATATGTGCCAATCACCGTCGGTGAGAAACCCGCTAAGTCCAACCCAAAGGGCTACGTAAGAGGTATCTATGAGAAGATTCAGATCGAGAAGCCAAGGGGCAACAACAAGGCTTTCATAGACATTGGCTTGAACAATTTATTCGCGGTGGTGTTTAATCACACTGACGTTGCAATTCTAATCAAGGGTTCGACGATTAAGTCCGAGTATTATTGGTGGAAGCGCGAAATCAAGACGTATCAGGCGATTAGGGATTGGTTGAGGAATCACGGATTCGAGTCGTGGAAAAAGTACCACACTTATTACTTACACGCGGTTTATAAGCAACACGAGAGACTAAGACACTATTACCGCACAGCAATCAGATTCCTAGCTAAGGAAGTGCATAAAATGGGCGTTGATGAGGTGTTCATCGGATACCCATACATGGTGAGCCAAGACAATGGTAACGAATACAACACAAACATTTGGTGGTTTAATAAAATCATTAATTGGCTTAAGGACGTACTTGAGGAGTACGGAATTAAACTCAATGTTGTTAATGAATATGGGACGAGCAAACAATGCTCAATATGCAATGCGGAGCACGAGAACGGTAGGGTTAAGCGTGGGTTGTACGTGTGCGAATTAACTGGAATAAAGATTAACGCCGATCTGAACGCAGCAAGAAACATAGCAAAGAAGGTAGGCTACAAAACACCAACACCAAAGAAAATACTGAGCTTTATAGTAACAACCAACGGCGTAAAACCAATAACCCCAAAGAAGGGGCAACAATCGAGACCCCCAAAAAATGAAATCCGCCCAAAAAGGGCAGGGAAGGGGGTCATCCATAAAAATCGGTGCACCATAACAAATTTGTATTAATAAATTTAAAACTATGGAAATGTATTCAAATAAATAAATATGTAATAATACGTTACAATCGCAATTATTAATCACAAATCATATCAGTACCTAATAATTATTGACATCATTGTTATTTTATTTTAATTAAATTTAATATAATATAACCTAATTAATTCAAAATATTCATGGTGCCCCGGCCGGGATTTGAACCCGGGTCATGGGCTCGAAAGGCCCACATACTTGACCGGGCTATACTACCGGGGCGGGACAGGTTATTTTTACCTTCGGTTTTTAAGCCTTTTATGCCGTGCCTCAGCTTTCTGAGTTAATCGTTAAAAATCGAGGCTTTCTTGGTTGTTGAATGCCAATCACTGTGTATAGGAGTGGTGGTCTTTATTTCGTTAGGTTTTCGTTGCGGGTTAAGCCGCGTAGGGTTGCATTTGTCATTGGCAATTTCACGGCCTTTATGAAGTCAATCGAGCTTGAGTTCTGTGGGGATGATTATTGTGCCTACGTTGCGTTGCCTCCGGGTAGGTACCTGTATAGGTACTTGGTTGATGGTGAGGTGGTGCTCGATGATGGGCCTGTCGAGAATGGGCACAATGTATTGCTGCTTAGGGGCTCCCTCAGGAGGGCTAGGTTGGGTATTACGAGACGTAGGTTGTTTAGGGCTATCTATGGGATTTTTGTTGATAGGTTTGAGTGTAGGAGGGTTGGTGGGCCTAGGGATAGGCTTGGTGGTGATCTAGAAAGTATTAGGCGTAGGCTTGGTTACATTAGGTCCATGGGCTTTGACGCCATTTACCTAACACCAATATTTAAGGCCATGTCTTACCATAGGTACGACGTGCTTGATTATTTGAATGTGGACGATGACCTCGGAGGCAACAGGGCGTTTAAGAAGCTAATTAGGGATGCCCACGCGATTGAGGTCAGGGTTATCCTGGACATGCCAATACACCACACAGGTTCTGAACACCCAGCCTTCAAGAGGGCTCTGGATAGTGACCCAGAGTATTCCCGTTGGTTCTACATCTACGGTGATGATTATGAGAAGTTCATGAATGTAAGAAGAATGCCTAAGCTAAATGTTAAGTTCGCTGGCGAGTGGGTTAAGGGGATTATGCTTCATTGGTCCCTGATGGGCGTTGATGCGTTCAGGATAGATGTCGGTGCTGGCATACCACCATGGTACCTGTGGGATGTGAGGCAGTTCGTTAATAAGCCATTTATTGCGGAGGTTTGGGGTGACCCATTTCTGTGGAGGAATGCCGTTGATGGTGTCATGAACTACCAGGTATGGGAGCCATTAATAAAATTCCTCAGTGGTAACCTGAGTGCTGAGGATTTTGCACAGATCCTTAAAAGACAACTGGCCTTATTACCGAGGCCATTCCTACTCAATTCTTGGCTCTTTATAGATACCCATGACACCCCAAGGGCAATAACGGTATTAGGGGATGCGGAGAAGGTCAAGGCCGCACTAGCATTCATATACACGTGGGTTGGGACACCAATGCTGTATTATGGCGATGAGGTCTATCTTGAGGGAGGCCCAGACCCTGATAATAGAAGATGTATGGATTGGGAGAGAAGGGATGGGCTTCATGAAATACTGAAAGCGCTTATTCGACTTGAGATTCGGCCAAAGTATTTAATTGCTCATGGTAATGAGGTCATATATTATGATGAGAATTACGAAGTTAGGATAAGCAATGAATCAAAAAACTATAGAGATGGCATATTGGTTGGAGAATATTTCGCCATACGAAGTAGATAATTGAAATATTGCCACGAATTTCATAATGAGTATACCTAGGTATACTTGTTTTAATTATTTAAACATTATTTATTTTATCGTCATATTTATTTATAGATATTTATTAGATAAAGTACTCACTGGGTAATGCTTTTAAATACTTTCTATAATGTCTAAAGTCGTATGAGGAGTCGAGGTATCTCAACGGGTGCCATAATAGGTATAGTTGTTGCCGTTATAGTAATAGTGGCTGTGGCGGTTGCCGTGCTTTACATGTATAAGCCATCACCAAAGCCAGCCACCGCACCAGGCTTTGTGATACCCATATCAGAATTCACGCCCCAAAATGTTTATAGTTCGAGCTTTGCTCAAACCTTCTGTTCGAAAGTTGGCAATGTGACAATAACTGTATGGAACACCTACAGCTCAAGTGAGAACCAAGCCTTCAATGCGTCTTTAGCATCCTTCGAACAGATGTATCCGTGCATTCACGTTGAAGTAACTCCTGGCGTGGGGATTGCAACGAGCAATTTCATATCGGCAGCAAAGGCTGGGCAGGCGCCCATTGTTTATAGGGATTCGAGTGATGATGCCGGTAAACTATTCGCGGCAGGGCTGCTCCTTAACCTATCAGAGTACTTATCGCCATCTGTCTTTGAGCAGTATCTACCAACTGCAAGGGAAAACTTCTACTTGAGCACAACCACTGCCCATGGATATTACGGTTTGCCTGACAACATAAATTACATAGTCATGTTCTACAATAAGCAGTACATAACATCGCCACCAAACACCACAGATCAACTCATAAACATGTGCCTACAGGTGAACAGTACATACAATGTTTGGTGCATTGCGTATGGCGTTGGCTCCGAATATGGCTATAGATTCGCAGCCTGGTTCGCAGGCTTTGGAGGACAGATATTCGGACCAAACAACATGCCAATGCTCAACTCAAGCGCCATGGTAAACGCCCTAGAGTTCTGGTATAACCTAACGTATGGCTTACACATAAACGCGCCTGATATGAACCCAAGCCTTGAAGGGCAATTATTCACCAGTGGTAAGGCCGCGATAATATTTGACGGACCATGGGATCTAGGCACGTACTTCAAGGCGCTCGGTTGCAACCTTGGTGCTGCCCCACTACCCGTCGTTAGTCAGACAGGGCTTCACGCAATGCCACTGATAGGTAGTACTGGTTGGGTAATAGCCTCGCCGCAGGCCAGCGGCGCAACGCCGCAGCAGCTGGAGGCTGCGTTGGTGTTCATTCTATACATGACTGGACCACAGGCTGACTTAAACCTGTGGAATTATGCCCATGATATACCAGCCAACATACAGGCGTATAATCAGGCAATTAGTCAATTAAATGCTGGTCAATTATCACCATCGTGTCTCAACGGCATTATGGAGGGTATTTTCGAACAGGCGCAGTATGGGCAGAAGTTCCCCAACATACCTGCCATGGCTTACTACTGGCCTGCATTCCATCAGTACGCCACTGCCTACTTTGCTAACCAGACGACGGCTCAAGCTGCTCCTCAGGGTATGGAGCAGTACATGCTACAACAGATGTCTCAGTCGAGCGGTTAGGGTTAGTGATTAGTTATGGATCCTCTTCAAAATCTTAATCGTGTTTTAACCCAATATCTTTACCTGCTCCCCATAATAGCCATAGCCCTATTCCTATTTCTTTACCCCGTGGCTTACGCCATATACATATCATTCACAAACTTCAACCTATACCACCTATTTAGATATACATTTATCGGTTTGAAGGTTTATGAGCAAATTTTAAGCAGCGGTACATTCTATACATTGTTGCTCAATACCGTGATTTGGACAGTAGGTAGCCTGGTGCCCATGGTGGTTGTTGGCTTTTTATTAGCGTTGATATTGAATCAGAGGGATATTAGGGGTAGAAATGTTTTCTTCACACTATTACTAGTACCATGGGCTTTTCCCGCATACATATCCCTAGTGATTTGGTCAGGCATGTGGAATTATGAGTACGGCATTGTGAATAAATTCCTTGGCCTATTCGGTGTACCACCAATTAATTGGTTGACTTTTACGAATACGGCCTGGGCGGCCCTTATATTAACGAATCTTTGGTTATCATTCCCATACTACACGGCCGTATTTTTATCGAGCTTGCAGAGTATACCTTCGGAGCTTTATGATATAGCCACAGTCGATGGCGCAAGCGCGTGGCAGAAATTCACCAGGATAACCCTACCCCTAATGCGCAGTGCCATAGCCTTCGTGAGTGTTGGTGGTTTCGTATTTACCTGGAATAATTTCTACCCAATATACATACTCACTGGTGGTGGTCCTGGGATATCCACAGATATCCTAATTGTTTATACGTATCAAGAGGCATTCTCATATGGTTACTACAATATTGCTGCCGCATACTCCGTAATATCCACGATAATCCTGGCAATAATGGCCCTAATGATGCTTAGGGTTGGTAGGGTCCTGGAGGTGATAACATGAGCAACAGGTATAGTCTTAGGTATAAATTAATTAATTGGATTAGGCTCGGCATATCATATATAGTGCTTGCCATAGTCGCTGCCATAGCGGTGTTCCCGATATACTACATAATAATTACCTCGGTAAACCCCATACCAACACTTGCCTCAATAAGCCTTAGAACACTACTGCCCGAGAGCCCATCCCTGGAGGCGTATTATTACATAGTATTTAAGGAACCATTTCTACTATGGCTTAGAAACAGCTTGATACTTGCCACGGGCACCATAGCAATTACAGTCGTTGTGGCTTTCATAACAGGGGCTGCGCTTTCGAGACTAAACATTGCCGGCAAGAGGGCTTTGATGATTACAATATACGTAATGACCTTCTTCCCCTTCGCAGCCACGGCCCTACCACTATACTTAATGTTCGCCTCACTGCACCTACTTAACTCATACATAGGCCTAATACTGGCCTACTCAGGGGGCGCCGCAATCTTCAGCTCCTACCTGGTTAAGATCTTCATTGATAGGATACCGAGGGATTACGAGGAAGCTGCGTTGATAGACGGCTTAACAAGACCTGGTGCATTCTTCAGGGTGTTATTGCCTATGGCAAGGCCGATAATAGCCTTCGTGGCATTAATGGCATTCCTGGGTGCGTACACGGACTATGCATTGGCCAACGCCTTCATAACGAGTGGTAGTATGTGGACACTAACACTGGGCATGTACTACCTAGCCTTCGTTAATAGGGCAACCCTCTACAATGTATTGGCTGCGTTCTCGGTATTAATGGGAATCCCAATATTTGCCGTATTCATAGCCTTCCAGAGATACCTGGTTCAGATATACGCAATGGGTGGTGTTAAGGCTTAGGAAGTTGAAAATAATTAAAAGAATAAACAGAAGATAAAACTTAAAAATATAAAAATACAGTAAGTGCTATGACAATCAAAGGAATAATACCAATAACTCTTTCATTAATAGTTGCAATACTCCTCACACCAGCAATCTTTGCCCAATCAACATGCCCATACACCGTGACCTTCAACGTAACACCAACGAGTGGCCCTGCGTATATTACAGTATCAATAAGCGGTATACCTCAGGGTCATGAGGTCTACCTACACTGGGGCATTGAACTCTACCCACAGGGTCCGTGGTCTGATATAACGGATACCTTAATGAGTTGGAATGGTGAGAATTACACGGTAACCATAGGCCCATTCCAACCTGGCACATGGGTTGCCTGGGTCTTTCACGACGCAACAACGAACACATGGATAAACTATCAATGCGTCCCCTTCTGGAACTGGAACGTCGACGTTAACCCACCAAATGCCGGTTACACCTGGGCCTACGTATACCCAAACGGCTCAATACTAATAACAATGCTCGGTAGGGCTCCCGACAATATATTACTATGGTACGGATTAACGTCCGGACCTGGAAACGTTGCTTGGTACACAACGAGTGGTTCACCTGGCGCCATGAGCGCAAGCATGACGTTCAACCCACTATGGGGTAACTACTCAGTAATGATTGGTCCATTCAAGCCAGGTCAATGGGTTCAGTGGGTTTATTGGGACACAACAACAAACACCTGGCTCCACTGCTCAACAAATCTCGTAGCCCCAGGCACGACCGTGGAATGCACACCCAATGGTAACTTCGCAATCCAGGACGTATACTCACCGCTCATTTTCGTAAATGCAACGTATAGCAGGTATGTTTACCTAGTGGGTCAAAATGCGACGGTCTATGTTCTATTCAATAATGAGTATGGCCAGACCCTAACTGTGAACATCACATTGTACATTGGTAATTACGTATTTAATTATTACAATGTGATGATAGCCCCAGGTTACTCCACAATTCCTCTAAACTTCACGGTTAACATGCCTCAGGGCATATACACACCATTTCTGGCAGTGTATAGTTTAGGTACGACATTAACACAAGCATCGTTACCAAGCCTATACGTACTAAATACCACAGGTAAGCCACCAATTAGCCTAGTCATCGTGTGGAACATGCATCAACCACTCTACATAGAGCCCAACGGCACCTGGGAGCAGGCCTGGACGTTGCTACACACATGTCATGACTTCCTATGGGATAACACCTGGGTGGGGGCTTACGAGTTGCAGGCCATGCTCATTAATGAGTACAACGTTAGCGTAACGATAGACTTCACACCAGTATTGCTCTATCAGTGGGGGACAATACTTACGGAGAAGTCATTCCCATACTCACCTGTTTGGCCCAGTCCATCACAACTCAATGTCAACCTAACGCAGTGTATCGAGGCAATAAACTACACGGTCAACCTATACAGGGAGCTTGCCCAGGAGGGTAAGGTTGAGATACTCACGGTACCGTTCTACCACCCACTACAACCAATAATATACGATAACGGCTGGTCCAGTGACTTGCTTGCCCAGATAATAATGGGTGAGGAGATGACTAGGGAGGTATTTGGTGTAAATGCAACGGGTGCCTGGACTCCAGAGATGGCATTCAACATGGGTCTAGTGCATCTATATAACGAGACGGGTATCGAGTTCACGGTACTTGACACACAAGCATTCTTACCATACGTAACTGTTGTAAGCGGTACACCAACTCCATACGGCCCGATTATTGTTGAGGATTCAACCGGTGAGCAATTAATAGTCCTATTTAGGGATACGGACCTCTCTAACGCATTTGCCTTCTCCTACTTCAGTCAATCACCACAGGTGACCGCCAGGGAGTTGATTCATTACCTGGCCAGGATATACATGAACAACCCAGGCGCCGTAGTAGTTGTCGCGTTAGACGGCGAAAACCCACTTATCTTCAACCCAACAACAGGACCTGCCGACCTACAGGCAATATACCAGGTGCTCTCTGAGTACCAGGGTACCTGGTTCATAACACAGACTGCGAGCGAGGCCATTGAGACCCACAAACCCGTTGCCGTAGTTACAAACCTGCCCGAAACGTCATGGGCGTTCAACCTGAACAACTGGAATAATGGCTACCCAGGCAAGACAGAAATCTGGTACTCCCTAGCCCTTGCCAGGGAGTACCTGGTGGCTTTCACGAAAGCCGTGGGCGCCCAGACATCGCCAGTTGTACCATTACCCTTCAACACAACACCAAACTCCACAAACCCAATATACACACTGTGGAACTACCTATACATCGCGGAGGGAAGTGATTGGACGTGGCAAACAGGTCCGCCAAATTATGGCCCCGCCTGGTTTAAGCAACAAGCCTTAACGTACACGGACGCCATAATAAACACAATAAATGGTTGGCTACAGCAGGTGAGGCTCGTTAAGTATGTCGACGTAAATAACGTGGTAGTCCTCCAAATATATAATGGGCTCAACTATACACTGTATCTAACACTGGTGGTGAGTAATGGGACATACGCAATAGCGAAGTCCGTGGTCCTAAAGCCCCACAGCATGACCACAATACCTGTAATAGGTATAGAAAACGCAACCACTGCCCAACTATACTCGCCAGTCAGCGAGAACGAGCTCGGTGATCATCCAATACCAATTAATCAATACGGGTTTGCACTAATTACGTACAAACTAAGCCCCGGCAACTCACAGGCCACATCGAACCAGGTAAGTACCTCAAATAATCTATACGTGGGTATGGTAATTACGTTAATAACGTTATCAATAATCATACCATTAATGCTACGTCGATTGATTTAATTCACAATTTCCCTTAGAACATGAATTAAAATTTCAACCCTTTTTCTCCTCACTCGTCTTAGAAACTATTGAGTAGTACCTACTTAATACTGGGCATCCCCGACCGCCATTTAGGCATAGGTTGATGAACTTACCCCTACTCACCCGCCAATCCTCAGGTGGCATTAGCACGCACCTCTCACCATCATGTGTCCTTTGGTAAAATACGCACCTATTACTCGAGGACATCCAATGCCGTTATCTTAATTGCCTAATTTATCTTTTGACTTGCTTAATTTCTTCTTCAGTTCCTTAAGGCATGTCTCACAGCATAAATAATACGTCCTCTTACCTCTCCTGTATATTATAGGCATGCTGATTGGTCCTCCACAGTAATCGCAAACCAACCCCATGGGTACAACATTTCTACCAACAGCTCCAATCGCTATGAACAACTCCATTTCATCGTCAACCCCCTCCACAACCCTAACCAATTCATTGTAATCCCTCGCCTTGATAATTATTAGGTACCTGCCATCAATTAATTTATAGCACTCGCCAAGTCTCTCGTAGGGTCTTCTAGTTATTATGAAGGCCCTTGGTGAATTATCGGGGATATCCACCGTGAACCTAACCCCCTTATTCACTAAGGACCTTATGGCCCTGGAGACAGTGGCCCTACTAACGCCAAGTTCTTCGGCAATTTCTGAAACACTTGCTCTTGCATTCTCCCTGAGAATATTGAGCACCTTACGCTCAATATCCGTGAGATTCAACGAAAGGTTTTCCATGGATCTCCCTGAATTATGAAAAGATTGATAATAATAAATCTTAACCCAGAGACCCTGTTGTTTAAAATTGATGGTCAAGCAGATAGACCCGGTCTGCGGTATGGAGGTGGATGATACAACGCCCTACAAAACCCTGTATAAGGGTAAAGTGTACTACTTCTGCTCAGCCATGTGCAAGCGTGAGTTCGAGAAGGATCCCGAGAAGTACTTAAGGGAGGGTCCCAAGGGGATGCCCCATTGAGCGATACCGACAGTCCCGAAATGCCTAACATTAAGGTTGGAGTGAGGTTTAGTGGTAAGTCTAGGGAGGTTACCCTAAAGATAATTGGGATGCATTGCGCAACGTGCAGTCTAACCGTTCAAAAGGCGTTGCTTTCAGTATCTGGTGTCCTGGCGGCTAGCGTGAGTCTCGCGAGTGATGAGGCTAGGGTTGTAATTGATGAGGGCAGTGTGAATTATAGTGAGTTATTAAGAGCGGTACAGAGGGCCGGTTATGACGTATACAGAGAGGAGACTACAATACTGCTCTCCTCTCTCAGCCCTGGTGATGAAGTTGCAATACTCAGGGCTCTCAATAGAGTCGGAATCTTCAATATTAGGTTCAATTTCATTAATCAATCAGTAATTATTGAGTATAATCCGCTCGATGTAACTGTTGATGAACTAACCCAAACATTGAGGGAAGCTGGTTTTAAGGTTATTAGCGTCAGGTCTGGCGAGATTGATTGGGATGTGGATAGGAGGGCTGTGGAGTCCGACCTTAGGGATATACTGAGGAGGCTTATCGTCGCCACCCCTCTGACCACGGCCATATTAATCATGATGCTACTGAACACGTACTCACTAATCAGCACACCCCTATACAACGCATTAGCCCTAACCCTTGCAACCCCAGTCCAGTTCTACTCGGGTTGGCGATTCATAAAGGGTGCTGTCAGGGCTTTCAAAAATGCAACCGCTAACATGGATACGCTAGTTGCCCTAGGCACACTCACTGCTTACATATTCAGCGTACTTGTTTTTGTTGGTTTGCTACCTGGCATTACGTTCTTTGACTCAAGCGCTGCTGTGATAACGTTCATACTGGTTGGTAGGTACATCGAGGTAAGGTCTAGGTTAAATGCATCATCAACGATAAGGAATTTAGCAAAACTACAGCCAAGGACCGCCCGGGTAATTAGGGGCAGTTCTGAGGTTGAGGTTCCTGTTGATGAGTTAAGACCTGGTGATTTGGTGGTTATTAGGCAGGGTGAGTTAATACCTGTTGATGGTATTGTAAGTGAGGGTGAGGGCTACGTCGATGAATCTAGCATGAGTGGTGAGTACATGCCGAGACATAAAAAGCCTGGCGAATTAGTCCTGGCTAGTACGCACCTGGTTAGGGGTTACCTGGTGGTTAGCACAACCAGAAGTGGTAGGTATGCCCTCATATCCCAGGTAATTAAGCTGGCTAGGCAAGCACAAGCATCTAGGTTGCCAATACAATCGTTGGTTGATAAGGTCTCCTCCGCGTTCACCTGGTTCGTGATAGCGAGTGGTATTGCAACATTGATCGCGTGGATTACCGTTGGTGCGCCCATGTACGTGGCTGTTGAGCACATGGCCTCCGTCTTGGTGGTGGCATGCCCCTGCGCCCTGGGTTTGGCGACACCAATAAGTGTTGTTGTTGGGATAAATAGGGCTTCCCAGAAGGGTATCGTGATTAAGGATGCGAATGCCGTTGAGAAATTAACCAGGAGCGTTAGGGTTGTGGCGTTCGATAAAACAGGCACTCTCACGCTGGGTAAGCCCAAGGTAACTGCCGTGATTGGGGGTAATGAGGTGCTAGCCCTGGCAGCCACTGCCGAGGTTAAATCCGAACATCCATTGGCTAAGGCAATAGTTAACTCAGCATTAGAGAAGGGTTTGAGCCTGGGTAATGTCGTCTCGGCAGATTTCTTACAAGGCATTGGTGTGGTATCGCAATTGGCTGACGGTACACTCGTAGCCGTGGGTAATGAAAAGATTATCGAAGGGCTCGAACTTAAGATACCAAGCAATCTTTCTGAGACTGCTTCTAGGTTAAGGGCCGAGGGCAACACTGTGGTTTATGTTGCCATTAATGGTGAGGTTAGGGGCGTATTAGCATTGGGTGATGAGATTAGGCCCGAGGCCTTTAGGGTCATAGACTTCCTAAGTAGGTTGGGTTTAACTACTGTGATGATTACTGGTGATAATTACATTAATGCTAGGTTAATCGCGGGTAAGCTGGGTATTAAGGAGGTTTACGCGGGATTACTACCTGATGATAAGGTTAAGGTCATCAATGAATTAAGGAGTAGGTATGGAGGGGTCGCAATGATTGGTGATGGGATCAACGATGCGGCTGCCCTAAGTTCGGCGGATGTGGGTATAGCGATGGGGCATGGGTCAGACATAACCAAGGAAGCAGGTGACATAGTACTACTCGGAGATAGGCTTGATCAATTGATCGATCTGGTTAAATTGTCAAGGAAGATCCTTAACAACATAAGGACCAACCTGGTCTATGCCTTCCTATACAACGCAATCCTAATACCAATAGCGGCAGGCGTAATACCAGGCTTAACACTTAGGCCTGAATTCGCTGGTTTAGCCATGGCGCTAAGCAGCATTTCGGTAACACTAAACGCCCTCAGGCTTAGGAGGGCTTAGCGGTATGCAATAAATAAAAACTGGGCTTGGCATTGGAAGTTGTTATGTCGGTGATTGTGGAGATAGCGGTGGACGTAATCGGGACCTGCAACACCAGCGTGGGCGATTTAATCAGGGTTGCCGTAGACGTGATCAAGAAATCCGGTCTCAAATATGAGATTGGCCCAATGGGTACCTCGGTGGAATTACCGAGTGTTGAGGCGTTGGGTCGGTTATTGCAGGAGATTCATGGCGAGCTTTATAAGGCTGGTGTGAAGCGTATAGTGACTACCGTGAGGATTGATGATCGTAGAGATAAGGCTATAACAATGGAATATAAGGTTAAGAGAGTCAGTTAATGTGGGCATGGTTAAGGTTAGGGTAAGGCTGGGTTCCATCTTTGATGACCCGGAGTTCTTCGAGGTTAAGATGCACTGTACAGTGTGTGGTAAATGCTGTCTAAACACTCAGATGGAGCTTCTCCCCGAGGATATCGAGAGGATAACAGCCCTGGGCTTCCAGCTTAAGGATTTCGCGGTGTTTGATGGTGAGGTTTGGCGACTGAAAAATGTGGATGGGCATTGCGTGTTCCTGGACTCCAAGTCCATGAGGTGCACAATATATGAAAATAGACCCATAGGCTGTAGATTATACCCGCTTGTCTATGATGACGTTGAGGGGCCGTATATCGATAAGGAATGCCCTGCGTGGAATACGGTTGCTAAGGATGAAATTAGGAGGTTAGGTAACTATCTACCAATTTTTGTAAGGAGGTCCTTACAGACAAGGGATTGGGTTAGGCTTAGGATTGGCTATCGTAAGTGATCATTTTACTTAGAGCAAAAATAATTCCTCAAGATTAGTGGTAATTTCCTGAGAAAGCTTTTAATAAACAATTGATTATATAGCGATTATATCGATAGTTTCGGTTTACGTTATTCGCGGGTTGTTTATTAAGATGATCCAGTTAAATCATTGGTTTATATTTAACTATTTTCATCATTTAGAAATAAATAACCTACCAGAAGCATTTATAAATACCCTAGTGTCTACGGTTCATGATTGGTATGGCTAAGGTAACAGAATTCATAATACTTGGCAGGGGTGGTCAGGGCGGCGTTACTGCGGCTAGGATCCTAGTGTCTGCTGCTCTTAAGGATGGTAAGTGGGGCCAGGCTATTCCCGAGTTCGGTGCTGAGCGTAGGGGTGCTGTGGTTAAGTCCTATGCGAGGATTGCTGATGAGCCCGTTAGCCTCCATAGTAATATTAGGAGGGCTGATGTGTTGGTGGTTCTCGTATCCAACATCCTCGATCTTGTGAATATTGATGATCTCATGAAGAGTAGGGATTCGATAATTATTGTTAATTCGTCCGCACCAATTAGGACTGGGTATAGGACTTACTATGTTGATGCTACATCAATTAGTGAGAAGCTTGGTCTCATCATTGCCGGTTGGCATATAGTGAGCACGCCATTACTTGGTGCCGTGGCTAAGGTTACTGGTGTTGTTAGTCTTGATTCAATAATTAAGTCATTGCCTGAGTTCGTCGGTAGGGAGAACCTTGTTAAATTAAATGCAGAGGCTGTTAAGATGGGTTATGAGTTAGTTAGGGGTGAGTGACATGAGCGTTGCCGAGAAGCTAAAGGGTCTCTTACTATCAACACCTGCGGCGGGTGCTGGTGGTAGAACTGGTACCTGGCGTGTGTACAGGCCTGTGGTCAATTACTCCAAGTGTACGAAGTGTGGTTTATGCTGGCTGTACTGCCCAGAGAATGTTATTGATTGGCTTGAGGATAAGAATGTCAGGATTAATTACGATTATTGTAAGGGATGCGGAATATGCGCAGACGTATGCCCCGTAAAGGCAATAGATATGGTTAAGGAGGGGGTGGTGTGAGATGACAGGGCAGATATCATTGGCAAAGCAGGTTAAGAAGGTCCTGGTTGGCGACCACGCGGTTGCAGAGGCAGTTAAGTTGGCTAGGGTCAACGTTATTTCTGCATACCCAATAACACCACAAACGCTCATTGTTGAGAGGATAAGCGAGATGATAGAAAGGGGTGAACTTAAGGCTGATTATATAAGGGTTGAGAGTGAGTTTGCGGCGTTGGCTACAGTTTATGGAGCAGCGGCTAGTGGTGCTAGGGCATTCACGGCAACCTCAAGCCATGGCCTATTCTACATGTATGAAATGCTCTGGTGGGCAGCTGCATCCAGGGTTCCCCTTGTGATGGTTGTGGCTACGAGAGTCGTTGGTCCGCCATGGAACATACATGATGAGCACTCGGACCTACTCGCAATTAGGGATAGTGGTTGGATCATTGGTATGGCGCAAAACGTGCAGGAGGCATTCGACATGACACTAACGGCATTCAAGATAAGTGAGGACGAAAAAGTGCTATTACCCGTGGCTATCGGCCTTGATGGTTTCATATTAAGTCACACAGCAGAGCCTCTGGATATACCATCGCAGGAGGATGTGGATTCCTGGCTACCGCCTAGAAATCCGAGGATTCCATACACCATAGAGCCAGGTGGTGAACCCATAACAATGGGTAACATGCCGAAGAACGAGGTTTATCACGCATTGCTTAAGAAGTATATGGATGAATCAATGGAGAATGCCAAGAAGGTCATTGCTGAGGTCTATGATGAGTATGGTAAATTAACGGGTAGGAACTATGGACCATTAACGGAGTGCTATAGGTGTAGTGATGCCAGGTATATTGCTGTATCGATGGGTGCCTGGAGTGGCGACATAATGGACGCCATAGAGAGGCTTAGGGATGAGGGTTACCCAGTAGGTCTATTGAGGATCAGGTACCTGAGGCCGTTTCCTGAGGAGGACATAACTGCATGGATAAACGGTGCAAAGGGAGTTATAGTATTTGATAGGGACTACTCAGCGGGCTTAGGTGGTGTATTGGCGAGTGAAATAAGTGGCTTCATACCGAGTAACGTGTCATTTGAGGGAGTCCTAGCCGGTCTTGGTGGATTCGATGTATCCCCAGATGAGTTCAGGGGTATAATTAAGGAATTCATAGATAAAACCGAACGTGAGGGTCCTATTAAAATTAGGAAGTATTGGTATATTCCGAAGGTTGAGGGGTGATGGGCATGGTCACGATGACAGAACTCCATAAGTATGGAACGAGGAGATTCATAATGCCTGGAACGGCAGCATGCCCAGGATGTCCACTTCAAGTTGGCATGAGGCAATTAGCAATGGCGCTGGATGGAAAATTCGTGATGGTGATACCAGCTGGGTGTTCAAGTGTAATACCTGGTATGGCTCCATACACCGCGTACACAGTGCCTGTGCTCCACGTGCCCTTTGCATCAAGCCCAGCAGTGGCTTCCGGTATTGTTAGGGCTGTTAGGCAGAGGGGTAATGAGGGCCCAGTCGTTGTTTGGGCTGGTGATGGTGCAACAGCGGATATAGGCTTTGCCACACTAAGTGGTGCGGCTTATAGGAATGAGGATATACTATACATAATGGCTGATAATGAGGCCTACATGAATACGGGCATACAGGCTAGTGGTACTACGCCCTGGATGGCTTGGACAACGACATCGCCAAGGGGGAAGGCTGAGGATAAGAAGGATGTTGCGTTGATAATGCTAATGCACAAGGTGCCTTACGTAGCCACGGCAAGCATAGCCTATCCAATGGACTTCATAGACAAGGTCAGAAGGGCCATGCAGGTTAAGGGCTTTAGATTCATACACCTACATGCGCCCTGCCCACCAGGTTGGAAGATGGATGATGCTTATACAATAAGGGCTACCAGGCTGGCTGTTGAGACTGGCGCCTGGATACTGTGGGAGTATAACCAGGGCAAGCTAACCATAAGTCCACCCAGCATACCATTTAAGGATAGGGCTAGGAGGAAGCCCCTGGAGGAGTATCTAAAGATTCAGGGCAGGTTTGCCAACCTTAAGCCTGAGGATATCAAGTTGATGGAGGAGAAGATTGATAGGCAGTGGGATCTAATCCTTAAGCTCGCCGAGATATATAAGTGATTAAATTTCATCATAATAAAGTTTTTATAATGTATAGTCCCGGTCATAGATAATGAGTTGGAGCTTATTAGATGCATTGAGGAGAAACCCCGACATTGTTAGGGACTCGCTCAGGAAGAGGAGGATGGATGTTGGCGTTGTTGACAGGTTCATAGAGTTGGACAATAAGTGGAGGAGTGTCAAGGCTGAGATCGATGAATTGAGGCATAGGCATAACGTGATTAGTAAGGAGATTAGTAAATTGAGCGGTGCGGAGAGGGAAGCTAAGATTAGGGAGGCTAAGGAGTTACTTAATGAAATCCAGAGTAAGGAGGAGGAGTTGAACGCGATTGAGCGGGAGAGGGATAGGGTGCTTAAATCAATCCCAAACCTTGTCCATAACGACGTACCCTACAACTGCCCAGAGGGTGTTGATGCAATACCCATCAGATTCTATGGAACACCCAGGGTGTGGGTTGGTTACATAAATGACTTTAAGGAGCAGACAGAACGCTTTGGCTTTAATGTGCCCTATGAAACAATTGAATGGAAGCCCGTAGGCCATGCCGACATGCTCGAGTATGTGCTAGGCATGGGCGACACACTGAAGGCGGGGGAGGTTGCCGGCTCAAGATTTTATTACCTATTTGATGATTTAGTAATGCTTGATCTAGCATTGATCGCATACGCTATAGACCACATGACGAAGAAGGGCTTTAGGTTGGTCTTACCACCATACATGCTCAAGTACGATGTTTTATCCGAGATCCTCGACATGGATACTTTTAAGGACATGGTCTACAAGGTCGAGAATGAGGACCTATACCTAATAGGCACTGCCGAGCACCCAATAGCCGCCTACCTAAGGCATGCAGAGCTCCTTGAGGATCAACTACCACAACTTTTTGTAGGCGTCTCTCCAAGCTTCAGAAGGGAAGCTAGCGCCGGCAATAGGGATATGAAGGGTATCTTCAGGGTTCACCAGTTCCACAAGGTTGAGCAGTTCGTGTTCTCCCTGCCCGAAGGTAGTTGGAAATGGCATGAGGAATTGATAAAGAATGCGGAGGAACTTTGGCAAGGACTCGGCTTACCATATAGGATAGTCCTCCTGTGCGCCCATGATATGGGCAGGTGTGCCGCTAAGCAGTATGATCTTGAGGTTTGGATGCCGGCCCAGGGCAAGTATAGGGAGATGGTTTCCTGCAGCAACTGCACAGACTGGCAATCGGCAAGGCTTGGTATTAGGGTTCTTAGGAAGGATATGAGGAGAGAATTCGTACATACGCTGAACTCGACAGCTATAGCGAGCACAAGGGCCATAACGGCAATACTCGAGAATAACCAAGAGCCGGATGGCACAGTAATTATACCAAAGGTTTTGAGAAAATACCTGGAGATCTTCAGCAAGGGCCCTGTAGATGCGATATATCCCAGGAGAAAGATTGAAAGGGACGAGAAGGGATTACCCAAGGGGTTGAGTTAACGTTTCTTAACTTAATCAATTTATTTATGATAAATTAAGTTTAAGTTATTATTATAACTCCTACCGCGAAGGGGCGCTAGAGCTGTTCCATAGGTAATTGAAGTATGTCTTGGCTATGTCGATTATGTAGTCCTGCCTAGAGTATAGGCTTATGTAATCGGTGCCATGTTTTATAACTAGGACAACTCCATCAGTACCTATTGAACCACCACCGAATAGTTTATCTCTCATTCTTATGTGTATCCTTGGTGGGAGGTCTTTAACGTGGTCAATAAGGTCCTGGGTTATTAATAACCTAACCTCATTGCTTCTTGAGAGATTCTCAATCACGGAGAGTATTCTATGGTCTAGTAATTCTACGTATGGTGTTGCAATGTCGACATTGCCGTAACCCATGGATTTAATAATGAACTCCTTGGTACTGTCAAGACCCCTAACCACATAAAGCACTTCACTCTGTGCCGCCACCTTACCCCTATAGGCTGACTCATACATTAGTTGTAGTGAGTCTATTAGGGGTCTTATTGAGTTTATGTAGTCGCTGAACCTCTGCATTATTTTGCTGTACACATCCATAGGGGATACCGCGTAAAAAAGCTCCGGTCTTTTCTTATCATCAATTTCAACAAACCCAAGCCTAAACAATCTATGTAGTACGGAATACACCTTGGATGTTGGTATACCCGCCCTTACAGCCAAATCCCTTGCAGTTAGGGGCCCGTTTTCAACGAGAGCCATGTATGCCTTAATATCGTAGCTTGTTAACCCAACGAAGCCTGCGAATTCCTTGAGTCTCTTCTCAAGGCTCATAAATCACACTTCTGAGAGTATCAGTTAGTGACAAAGTTTTTAAGGAATTACCTTCCAATTGCCGTAATGGTTCAGGTAGTGCCAGCTAAGACGGAATTGGTGGTTGAGGCACAAAGACCCAGAAGGCCGCTTGTGGATCTGAGCAGATTCAGGCTTCCAAAACACTACAAAAACGCGTTAGAAAATGAGAGGTTACAGCAGATGTGGAAGAGGCAGTTTGGGCTTCCTGACCACACTAGGGTTGTGAAGGTCTCGGTCTCGGTATGCCCGGTCTGTAGTAGGCAGATACCCATGGTTGTTTATGAGGAGGATAATGCAATATGGCTCAAGAAGACCTGCCCAGAGCACGGTACGTTTAGAGACCTATACTGGGGAGACGCTGAGCTTTACTACTACTTCCTACAGTGGGACGCCCCCGAGTACATAGGTAAGGGTACCGCTAACCCAAACACGGATCTAAACTACTACCTAACCGCCGGCAGCTGTCCACAAGGTTGTGGTCTATGCCCTGTACATAAGACAAATACTGTTTTAGCAATAATAGATGTCACTAACAGGTGCAACATGAAATGCCCAGTGTGCTTCGCCAACGCTTATGCTGCTGGTTACGTCTATGAACTAACGCTAGAGCAGATCGAGCAGATGCTGAGGACACTGAGGGCTCAGAAGCCCTGGGCACCAAATGCAATACAATTCAGTGGTGGGGAGCCCACGTTAAGGAATGATTTACCAGAAATAATTAGGATGGCGAAGGCCTTGGGCTTCGATCACATTGAGGTCAATACTAACGGTATTAGGATAGCCAATGACATAGACTACTACAAGGCATTGTTGGATGCCGGTATATCAACGATTTATCTCCAGTTCGACACAATAGACCCAAATAACCAGGGTGTGTGGAGGCATAGGCTTTATGATCCGAAAGCCTATGCGGCTGTTAAGAGGAGAGTTATAGAGAATGCCAGGAAGATAGGTCATAGATCGATCGTGCTTGTCGTAACGATGGCCAAGAACTACAACGATAAGGATATAGGCAAAATAATAGATTTCGCCATAGAGAATAGGGACGTAGTTAGGTGGGTTAACATACAACCAGTCGCCTTCGCAGGTAGGGCTAGGGAGTACACCCCCGAGGAAATTAGGCAGTTTAGGATAACGATACCTGATGTAATCAATGAAATAGCAACCCAGACTGAGGGCAAGATTAGTAAGTGGGATTGGAGACCCGTGAATTGGCCCGTGGCTATTGGTAAGCTTGTTGAGGCGATCACGGGCGATCCCAAACCACTCTTTACCAACAACCCTGTATGTGGCGCATCAACATTCATATATTACGATGAGGACTCCAGGGAGATCCTACCAATAACAAAGGTTGTTGATGTTGACGGATTCGAGAAGACAATCTGGGACTTACACAGCAAGGCAGTTAAGGGTGGCGTCTGGAGAGGTGTTGCCGCTATCGAAACCCTTAAGTTACTGAGGTACGTTAAGCATAAGGGCTTTAGGAATATTCTAGCGGACTTCCTGATTAAGAAGGATTACGGATCATTGGGCAAGGTCATGTTCAATGTTGTTGGGCTCGGAATAATGCACTTCATGGATGTATTTAACTTCGATGTACAGAGGGTGCAGAGGTGTGACATACACTACGCGGCACCTGATGGTAGGATAATACCATTCTGCACGATGAATAACTTCCATAGGGATAAGGTGGAGCACAGCTTTAAGATGGATGTTAAGGATTGGCTGAAGATAAAGCTTGCCAAGAACACATCGGTCTATATCTAACCCTTCCCTAAAACTCTACAAATCTACCGGTTAAAAGGTACCGTATTTATCCTATAGACTTAAGGTAATCATTTAATAAGTACTTCACTCAATAAAACATGTGAGATCTAGGAACAGATTAATGCTGGATTCGATTATAGGTTCAAATGATAATTTACTAATCATAGTTCCTCCATTCATTAACTCATTATTGGCATCGATAGTATTATTAAATGAGCGATTCAAAAATGGCTTAGTAACACACCTAACATTACTCACGTTGGATTCACTTAATGAATTGGGGGATACCATAGAGAAGTACAACTCGGTGTTGTTCATAGATCCACCCACCATAGCGAGCATGAATAAGATCGAGAAGCACCTAAATAATAAGGCGGTCATTGTGGTGAGCAGTCACGATGTTGATTGGGTTAATGCAGACATTTTCATTGAGTACACAGACTCATTACCACAATTAATATGGCAATCATTAAATAACGAATTAAGTAAGGACTCCATGAGATTCCTAGAAGCCTCAATAATTTATGAATCAACAATAGTCCCAAATTACGATATATCCACATTTAATGGTTGGTTAACCACAGAGTCTTACAATTACCCAGCATTACCTGGAATCCTTAGATTACCCTTAAGCGTATCCCTCTCGAGAGCGTTCTCCCCAATAATACCTGGTATAACGGGCAATGAGAATGAGGCTAAGAACCTGGTTAGGGCTATTGCCAGGAGGACTGATGCGATGTATAAGGATCTTAATGAAGAACAGGTGCTTAGTTTATTTAAGTACCTAGGTGACTTCGTGCTTAAGGCAGACTTTAGGGGGGATTATTTGGATAAGCTTATGTTTGTAAACAGGAAATGGGGTGGTATTGACGTTGATGTGCTAGACTCGATACTGGCGATAGAGGCTCAGCTCGTGCTCTGGGAGTATGTTAATGGCATCATGAGTCCCATACTCAATCCAGAGAGCGTTAAGGATACGGATAACCTAGTAACAAAGTATGTGTTAACGCTAGGAAGTTATATCAACCAAGTGCTTAAGGGTAACAATAATGTTAGTATTGATTATGGTCAACCACTATCTCTAATAGATAGGTTGTGCTCAATGATGAGCTTTCACTACGAAAAACAAAGCAAAAGCTTTCTACCCCAAGGTGCTCCATACCAAGTATTATGTGTATTTGATGAGGATGTGAAGGATGCCGACTTATTATTTAAACGCCACAACTACTCAATAGCCGTCATTATCTCTAATAGATAGGTTGTGCCATGACTCGATGCCTAAAGCCGTGGTACACGGACGATTGCCGCAGGTGTAGGTCGGAATTCAATAAATGCCTAGTGAATTATCTATCGTCATTAAGCTAAAGCCCACAGCCCCCAATTAAGTTGTGTTTAAAACACGAGGGTTTGCGCATCCTCTGCCAGCGTTATTTTTTGGTAGTTTCTCCATTATTTTTCTTGGTGCGTGTTGTTGTGTTGTGTGTTTGTTGTGGTTGCCGTTTTGTGTCTGATCCACAGCGGCTTCTTGAGTTTTGTCAATAATGATTAGCCCATGAGTAGCGTGCAGATAAGCAATGTCCCTAGGCACGTTCAAGTTATCGCCAGCCTTGAGTGGAGAATGGTTGGATCTTCGAGTTCGTAGTGCCTTATAAGTCTATTTGATAAGATAAGTATTGGCGGGTGTGGGTTGTGGAATGGCCACTAGCATGGCTAATGACGTATCAAGGAGTCGATTGCCAGTTATGGAGCTATGTTTATAATAAGTGTATGGAAGCAGAACTATGCAGCGAGTTAGCCAGGATGCTCATGAGTGAGTTAAGTAAGCACAGGTGTTTCGGCCATGCACCTAGTTAGGTGCATTGCTGTCTCGGCTGAGGGTGGGTTTAAAATCAATGGGCCGCCGAGAATCGGCAAAGGCCCAATGAATAGCAAGGAAGTCTCGGATACAAGCAACAAGGTCTCCCCGTCTCGTCCCACCCAGGCGGGGAGGATAGAGCAATGCCAAGAAGCAATCAAGGAAGCAACGAAGTGTCTAGGCAACGGTGACAAGGATTGCGTCACGAAACTCATTGAGGAGTTGGTTCGAAACCAATGCCACAACGGTAACGCAGTGGGTAAGGAGATTGCTGATAGGGTTAGAGGCGTTGTCCATGAGTTGTGGTTGGTGAGCGATAATGAGCATAGGTGTGGGCTGCTAAAAATGCTTAAGGATCTCGATGTATCGAAGGGCTGGGTTAAGATGGCACTGAGTACGAGCAAGAAAGATTGGAATAAATGGTTAGTTAGGTGTGGTATTGATTGGGAGGGCAAGGCAACTAGGAACGATATCGTTAGTCAACTCGAGGATTTGCTGAGGAGGTTTGGTTGGAGCGAGACATGGATGTGTGAGGAGTTGTGGCGGTTCGTCGGTGTCGATGTTGATGAGTTCAGGAGACACGATATAGAACCGTGTAGTTGGCTCAATGGCTTGGAGAAGTTGAGCGACTTGAGGAGGCCCTATTGGCTCGGGTTGAGGGCTAGCGACTTAGCGACTGGGAAACTCGATGATGAAATCGCGTTGGAAATTGGCACTACAAATAGTATTGATGCCGTATTCTTTCCGGTGCTGTTAGGCACGATAAAGACACCGGGCTTAGCCATTAAGTGGAAAAAGAGCATGCCGGCTGCGAAGTACGTGTCTAAATCAATCGGTTTATCATACTACGTAGACCTGGGCACCGATAAGTGGCCGTGGCCCATTGAGCTCAGCGTCGATGAGTTTGAGAGGATGCTCAACGGCTTCGGTGATGAGGAGCTTGCGGAGTTCATAGCTGGCGAAGTAGATGGGGATGGGGTAGTGTGGTATGACTATGAGAATGGCTATGTTGCTGTGTCAATTACGGCTTGTAAAAATTGCCCGAAGAGGCTCATCCTCGATGTGTTGAAGGAGGTAATCGCCAGGAGGTTCGGCATCGTTGGGAACGATGGATCGCTTGGAGGAGCCTATGCCTTAGTGTTTGGCGGCGAGGACGCCGTTAAGCTCCTCAGGCGTATAGCGAAATACATCCACCACCCATTAAGGAGGTTGAGGGCCGAGCTGATCCTGGCACTTCACGACAGGAGAATAAGCCCTGAGGAGTTCGAGGAGCTCTACAAACCAACAAAGTACAAACGCGGAGAACCGGATGTAAAACGCAACCGCGGCTTAGATGCCCTCGTCCGAGCAGCCCCACAAACCCACACCCACGGGGATCTTGATCCCTGGGCTTTGCTGGATAGAGAGTTAATTTTCATGGGTAGGAAGGAGGATGTTGTTGGTGTTGTGGATATCAACCCACCGCACGCAAGGACATAGTGCCCATAGTGAAGGAATAAAAATACGTGGAGAGATAGGCATACAATCAAAGATTAAGATATAAAGAGAATTGCTGTAAAGGGTCTATCCAACAATGGTCAGGGGTAAGGTGACGCTTGTGGTACCGATGGAATCTGCAGAGGACTGCGAGGTAGTGATGAGATCGTTGATGCCTGATGAAACTGGTTTACCGCCAGGTTTATCGTCAAGTATTCGATGTGATAATGGTAAATTGGTCTACGAGCTATCCTATGACATCAATAGTGATGAGTTCCTAAGTGTTTACAACACACTCGATGACTTACTTAGGAATGTGAGGATTGTGATGAATTCTCTCGATAAGCTATGAAGGTAAAAAAATAAAAAGGGTTGTGCGCCCAGCGATAAGATCGCGGTGTCAGAGCAAAAGCAGGTTAAGACGGGCAAATGGATGATAAAGAAGTGGTTCACAGTTTACGCTCCAGCCCTATTCAACAGTGTGGAGATGGGGGAGGTGCCTTCAGATGAACCAACTAAATTGGTTGGAAGAACCGTGGAAATAACCTTATTTGATATAACAAGGGATCTTAGTCATCTGCACATAAAGCTTAGGTTTCAGGTGGATCGTGTTGAGGGAGATAGGGCGTACACAAGGTTTGGTGGCATGGAATTAACCAGGGATTACATAAAGAGCCTAATAAGGAGGGGTTCAAGTCTAATACAGTTAATACAGGACATACAAACGATAGACAACGCGCTCCTAAGGGTTACTATACTAGCCATGACGCCAACCAGGTCTAAATCAAGCCAAAAGAGAGCTATCAGGAAGGCGTTCATGGGCGCCTTAGCGGAGTTTTCGAGCAAGGTTGATTTTAACGGTTTTGTTAAGGCTGCCGTGTACGGTGATGTTAGTAATGAATTATTCGCAGTTGGTAAGAGGATATATCCGCTCAGGAAGGTTGAGGTTTATAAGATAAAGGTTTTGAGGTACCCAACAGGTGCTGTTGCTAGGCCACCAACGGAGGAGGTAAAGGTGATGGAGTCCACTCCTCAACCTTCATCCTCACCTTCCTGATAGGTCTTGTTCAATTTCTCAATCAACTCCCTATACCTTAATTCTCTCCTCCAATTTTGTACCCACCTATACACAGTTGCGTGCTGCTTACCCCTAATTAACATCTCCAGGGCATCTCTCGTTGTCTTTACATTCTCGTAAGGGCCAAGTATGGCTATGTATTTATCCCCAATCACTATCTTTGTATCCGTTAACTCCTGAAGAACCCTCTTCGCCCTGCCATCCTCACCAATTATCCTGGCCTTAATCCTATTAATTTGATTAGCCTTATCCTTACTCACGTAATCCCTAAGATCGATAACCTCGAGTGCGTAGTCATCGTTTCTCAGGTTTTGAGCATCCTCGTAATCAAAGCCATACGATATGGCCTCAATTATGCTCTTAGCCTTCATCAATTGATCAAAGCTCGTGTTATCGCTGGGTATTATCATAACCTCGCCTGCCTCATCATTAATCATGAGTTTAACACCGAATTCCTCCTCGATAGTCTTTGCGGCGTCCTTTAACTCCTTCAACCTATTTTTCTCAATAACTATTTTGAATCCACCTTTCATATAGTCACTAATCATTTCTCGCCATAGGGCTAATCCTTAGTTAAAAAGCTTGCTTTTTCGTGGAATTTAGTAATTATTAATAATTATAATTATTAGAATGGTAGGAAAATTTTAAATATACCACCTAGTTATGAATGAGTAGTATGGGTTTACTCAGTATACCCAGTTCACTCCCAACGATTAACCTATGCCTAAAGGGTAAGGTCTTAGTTAGGGTTGACATGAATGTGCCAATAGACAAGGCTGGCGGTAAGATACTTGATGATTATAGAATTGAGGCTCACTCGAGAACAATAAGGTACCTAGTTAACTCTGGTCTTTCTGTCGTAGTAATTACTCACCAAGGAAGGCCCGGGGAGTCTGAGTTCGCATCCTTAGAAAAACATGCCGAGGCATTAAGTAATTACCTTGGGGTAGATGTCAAGTTCGTGGATGATGTAATGGGACCAAGGGCACGCGAAGAGATAGGTAGGTTGGGGCCGGGTGAGGTGTTGATGCTCGATAACCTAAGGTTTGTTAGTGAGGAGCTCATTGAGGGCGAGTCTCAGAAATTGGCTAACACATACCTAGTAATGAGGTTAGCACCATTGTTTAATTACTTCATACTTGATGCCTTTGCCACGGCGCACAGATCCCAACCAAGCATTGTTGGTTTCCCGTATGTACTACCAAGCTGCATGGGTCTAGTTATGGAGAGGGAGGTTAGCGCATTAGGTAAGGTGTTAGATACGAGGGGTGTCTCCACGGTATTAATAGCAGGTGGTGCCAAAGTCCCTGAGACAGTGAAAACAATGAAAGTCTTACTCAATAAGGGGTTGGTTAGTAGGGTGTTGGTTGGTGGTTTAGTTGGTCAATTATTTCTCGCCTTAAAATATGGCAATAATAAGTTATTAAACGGCATTAAGGCTGGACAGGATACAGTAAACGACGCATTAGAAACAATGAAGTTATTCGATGATAAGATAGTACTTCCCGTAGATGTTGTTCAATCGGATGACGACATTGCCAATCCAATGAAAGCCCAATCAAATGTTGACATAGGCCCAGCCACAATAGAACTGTTCAACAAGCACCTAGCCTCAGCCGACATTGCAATAATGACGGGACCACTGGGTTTAGTTGAGGTTGAGAAGTACGCGGTGGGTACTAGGGAGGTTATGAGATCCATGGTGAATAATGCCCAGTTTACAATAATTGGTGGTGGTCATACAATAATGTCGGCAAGGAAGTTTGGCTTGATAGATAGGATCAGTCATGTCTCAACGGGTGGTAGGGCATTCATTCAATTCCTAGCAGATCCAAACCTACCCGGTATAAGGGCCCTCGAGATTTCGAGGTCTAGATTCTGGGTGTGATCATGGTGATCAAGGTAGGCATTGTGGGTTATGGAACTATAGGGAAGAGGGTTGCTGACGCGGTTAGGAAGATGGATGACATGGAATTAGTGGGTGCCGTTAAGCAGAACCCTGACTACGAGGGTGAGGTTGCTGTGAGTAAGGGAATTAGGTTGTATACGTACGAAGATAAGGTTGGTAAATTTGAGAAGGCCGGAATTAAAGTGTCAGGAACGATAAATGAGCTTCTAAGAAGTATTGACGTCGTCATAGACGCTACACCAGATGGCGTTGGCGCTGAAAACAAGGCTAAACTTTACGAGCCAATGAAACTTAAGGCAATATTCCAAGGTGGTGAGGAGGCTGAGGTTGCTGAGGTTAGTTTCAATGCCCTGGCTAACTATGACATGGCTGTTGGCAAGAGGTTCGTTAGGGTCGTTAGCTGCAACACAACAGCCCTCTCCAGATTGATAAGCGCCTTTTTGATACATGGGTATAGGATTAGGAGGGTAAGGGCGTACATAGTAAGAAGGGGCGCAGATCCGAGGGAGTTTAAGAAGGGTCCCATAAACGACGTGGTCTTTAACCCAGCAACTGTGCCTAGTCATCATGGGCCTGACGTTATGACCGTAATACCGTCAGTAAATATTATAACCATGGCCGTTGCTGTACCGACAACAATGATGCATCTGCATATGGTAAATGTGGAATTCGACGGACAAATAAGTAGGGGCGAGGCGATCAAGGTTCTCGAGGAGACCCCCAGAATACTGCTTTTCAATGCATCGTCTAAGAAGTTTGAATCGTTAGCCCAGGTTATTGAGTGGGCCAGGGATATTGGAAGACCTAGGGGTGATGTGTTTGAGAATGCGGTAATTGAGGACTCAATAACTGCGTCCCAGAATGAGTTATTCTTAATGCAAGGTGTTCACCAGGAGAGTATTGTGGTGCCCGAGAACATAGATGCTGTAAGGGCCATGATGGGCCTTACAGATAAGTGGTCATCAATCAGGAAGACCGATGAAGTGCTAGGTCTCATCACCACAAATAAGAATTATGCCTTAGCTTAATTATGAATAGATTCAAAGTTTTTAAGTTCCTAAGGTATCAGCCCAACTGATGGATATAGAATTATTGAGTAGGCTATCGACAGAGATCGGGCCCTCAGGGTTTGAGGATCGTGTGAGAAAATCCATATTGAGTTTCGTAGCCGATCATGTTGACGAGGTTAGAGTTGATAATCTAGGTAATCTAATAACCAGGTTAGGTAATGGTCCCTTTAGGGTTTTGGTCAGTGCGCATATGGATGAGGTTGGCGTGATGGTCTCCCATGTTGATCAGAGAGGTTTCTTACGCATCGTGCCAATCGGTGGCCTTGATCCCTGGGCTTTATTGGATAGGGAGTTGGTTTTCATGGGTAGGAAGGAGGATGTTGTTGGTGTTGTGGGTATCGACCCACCGCACCTGCGTAGAGAGAAGCCGCCATCAAAGTTTGAGGAATTGTATGTAGACGCAGGTTTCACATCTAAGGATGAAGCGGTCAAGGTCGGTGTTGCGCCAGGTACTCCAGGTACTTTTGTTGGGATTTTTAGGCAGAGAGGCTCTGTCATGATTGGTAAGGCGTTTGACAATAGGGTTGGTTGTTCGGTCCTAGTTGACGTATTAAGAAACATCAGAAATAAGATTAGTGGCGACATATCGCTGTACTTCGCATGGAATACGCAGGAGGAAGTTGGGTTGAGGGGTATAAACGCCGTTGTCAATTACGTAAATCCCCAATTAGCCTTTATTATCGAGACTACGGTGGCTGCCGACGTACCTATAACGAGTGAGGATTTATGGATTACAAGGGTTGGGGGTGGGGTTGCATTGAGGGCTTTTGATAGGTCCATGATTACCCACCCAAGGCTACTAACCACAGCCCTGGAGCTTGCGGAATCTAGGGGAATTAAGTACCAGGTCCAGGTTAATCCATATGGTGGCACAGATGCTGGCGCTGTGCATGTACACAGCACTGGCGTGCCCACATTGGTCTTATCAACACCAGCCCGTTACATACACTCACCAGCATCATTAGCGAGTATTGACGATATTGAGCAGGTTAAATCATTGTTGGGCGAATTACTTCTCAATATTGATTTAATAAAGGACAGGGTCTTTGGTGGTTCGTAATCATGAGTGAGGGTAAGCGTATAATGACGTTGATAGGCAGGGAGCAGGCAGTTGTTGGAAAGACCTTTAGATTATACTCAATACCTGATGAATGCAGGAGGTGCCGTTTATTCAACATTTGTGTTGCAAAGCTTAAGCCTGGTAGGGTATATAGGATCGTTGAGGTTAGGCACGTTGGTCTTCCCCAGCCTGATAAGTGCCTATTGACTGGTGAGGACATGGTGCCCGTAGTGGTTGAGGAGTTGCCAATAATCGCGCCAATACCCATTAATTCCTTTATTGAGGGGATCACCATAACATACACAAGGCCTAGGGTAGATTGTGATGAGTTAAGGAGGTACATACCCAGTGATCAAGTGCTGAAGGATGGTGTTAAGGTAAGGTTGCTCAGGGAGGTGGGTAGGGTCAGGTGTAAGGATGGTAATTACGTCATAGCCGAAGTCCTACCCCTTGATTAGGCTAGCATTGAGAATGCCTCTGGCGTATAAACAAAGTCTTGCGGTAACTTACCAACACGCTTGTAGTACTTTACCAACCTATGTATCTTAGACTCGACAAGGTTCAAGCCCCTCTCTGCACTGAGGTCCTTGGGATGTTCCTCAAGGTGTTTCCTAATCCTCACAGCCCTCCTGATTAGATTCATTAAATCCTCAGGTATTTGTGACGCTAGTTCGTGTTCCTGAAGAACCTCACTTATTGATTTACCAAGTATGGGCTTAACAGAGGGTATACCATATTGATCCCTAAGTATCACACCAATCATAGATTGGGAAAAGCCCCTCTTAGCAAGTTCAATGACCAATTGCTCCACCTCTTCCTGTGTGTACTGAACCCATGACGGTGTCACCTTCGACACAGGCCTTGTACTCGCGCTCCTGCCATGCTTATGCCTGTTGCGATGAGGCACGACTAACGATTCTTAGGCAAGTTTAAAAAATTTGTCTCCATAATGCGTGCATCCCCTCTTTACCTCACAGCGTACCTCACCATCTTCCTAATTCTATCCACAAATTGCCTGACTCTAACTGCGATATCGTTGCTTAATGCCTCAGAGTAACCCTGGAAGAATTCATTGAAGAGCTCCTTACTTTGATCCTTACGAAGTGCCTCCAATGACCTGAGTGTTACATTCAAGTCTACAGCTAATTTATACAAGGCCCTTACATCATTAGCCCTAGGTCTCCTGCCAAGGAACTCCGATAATCCAAAATCAATTAAGTATAATTTATCATTGACAACGAGCATGTTGGCTGGTGTGGGGTCTCCATGGATTATGCCATCACTATGAAGCAGACCTAGGTACTTACCCATTGTGTGGAGGTAGCTGAGTACCTGGGCATTAACACTACCTGATATGAACTTAACCAATGGTGTCCCTCTTAGATACTCCATTCTAATTCTCATATTAACGAGATCGACATCATAAACGCGAGGAACAGGTATCCCCAACATACTAGCTCTAATCATTGCCCTAGCCTCACTTGCTGTTCTTAACTTACGAATATAGTAATCAAGCTCGGCCCTCCTATACCCCTTGGGTGCTCTTTCCTTAACTAATACTGTGAGCCCTAACCAATTTTCAAGATATAGTATTGCCTCAGCACCAATGGCAATTACTTCCCGCCTCATATTACGAAATGAGAGCCCCTTATTGTTTTTAATTGATTTGTTTAGTCTCAACGGGCCTTGCGATGGATTCTCTTATTATTTCTGCTATGTCGAGAATCTTAACCTTATCCTCAGCGCCTTTAACCCTAGCGGCGTCCGTGAGCATGGCATTGCAGAATGGGCATAACGTGACTATTGTTTGTGCACCCGTATCCATCAACTGCTCAAGCCTTATGTGGCTTATCCTCCTTTTCTCAGGCACGTCATACCAATAATTCGCACCACCAGCACCGCAACAGAATGTTTGAGCTCCATGTTTACCTGGCTCCCTCAATTCACCAATGCCCTTAACCAACTCCCTCTGTGGGTTAACAACACCGTTGTACCTAGCCAAGTAGCAAGGGTCGTGTATTGCAAAAACGGTATTATTCCTCGAAACCTTAACAACGCCCTTATCAATAAGCTCCCTTAGGAATTCCACGTGATGGTAAACCTTAACATTAGCCATCCAGGGATCGACCTTAACATAGTCGTTCTTGAACACATTATATCCGTGTGGGCATATAGTGATTATAGCCTTGACGTTATACTTCTTGAATAACTCGATATTATTGAGGGCTATTTCTTGGAACCTGCTCTCCTCGCCAAGCCTCCTTGCTGGATCTCCACAGCATGTCTCCTCATCGCCCAAGATAGCCACCTTATCCAGTACTCCTGTATCTTTCAGGACCTCTACTAAGGCCTTTATGATCTCTCTAGCCCTATTATCAAAGCTGCCCATACAACCAATCCAGAGCAGGTACTCAAAGCCTGAATTCTCCTGGACTGTCTTAACGCCCAACTCCTTTAGCCAATCATGTCTACCGTAATTGGGCATACCCATTGAGTTGTTATACTGCGATATGTTGAGCAGTAGGTTAGACTTCTTTTGATCAAGCTTCCCCAACTCCACAAGCTTCCTTCTCAAATCCATGATTATGTCTATATGCCTAACACCAACAGGGCAGTTGTACGTGCATGCACCGCAGGTCGTGCATGCCCATAGCTCATCCTCGCCTATCACCTTGAACGGATCTGCATCAGAGCCTGAGGCGCTCTTTAAAATTGCCAACTTCCTAACAAGAACCCTCGGTGATAGTGGTCTACCTGCACTAACCGCTGGGCAATACTCCTCACAAGCCCCTATCTCAACGCATGTGTCGAAGCTATGTATTTCATAATTCTCGAGCTCACCAATTTTCCCAACACCCATACTGATTTGGGATGCATCAACCTTGCCATCAATGACATCCTTAATGTTGAAGGGCATCCTAATATTTGGAAGGCCCCTATCGAACGTTATGTAAAGATTGACTTCGGGTCTTGCATAAAATATGACTATGAGTAGGTAATCAAAAACCGTAACTATTAATTTAATATCGACATAAAACAGTGTGGGTAATATCGTCATGGCTAAAGTAGTCGTTGTTAGGGCTATTATTGCCATCAACACACCCTGAAGCACCGCTGATCTCCTTCTAAATTCGTGATCAACATTAAGCTCAGCATGAACTCTGAAGGATCTAGCAAGAACTTGAGCTCTCCATACGAACGCACCAATAAGGCCTACTATAAATGGTAATGCAACACCAAACATTACGTAATGGGTTAGTTCGTACCGATAAATCCAGGGGTACAGCAATGTGTATAGCATCGATAGTGATACGCCACCTAATATGGCCATGTGCATAACCTCAACAATGCTCTTTTTGACGTTCTTAATCTCGTGCGTCAGAAACGCGAGAAGTCTATTAACCGTTATGGGAACCTTGTTAACAGAAGCCTCTCTAAATAACCTAATTATTAACGAAAGTATTAACCCAACGTTGATTGCATATAAAACATATAATAAATACAAGAGTATTTCTTGATCAATCACACTTAAGCACCTCCATTATAAGGATTATTTTTTAAGAACCTCCTTTAACCTCTTAGTTAAGGCTGGGACGAATTTGTAAAGGTCCTCAACCACACCGTAATCGCAGTTCTTGAAGAATGGTGCGTTTGGGTCGTTGTTTATTACCACGACCGTTTTCGACTCCATCATTCCCGCCAGGTGTTGTGGTTGACCACTTATTCCAATAGCCAAGTACAGTTTTGGTCTCACCTTATGCCCGCTCAATCCAACCCAATGATCCTCACCGAGCCACTTAAGATCGGCAGCTATGGGTCTCGAGCAACCAACCTCTGCGCCTAAAACCTCAGCCAACTCAAAGGCAAGTTTCAAATCATCCTGCTTCTTAAAGCCCCTACCAACGGAGACAATCAACTCAGCATCCTCAATCCTAACCCTACCCTTAGGCTTCTCCTCTGTTGAGACCACCTTAATTGCACCAACTGACTTGGGTTGTAGTGTCTCGGTTGTTGTGCCCGTTGGATTCTCACTGGGTTTGAACCTGGTTGGTGGTGCCATTAGGAACGCTTTGTCAGTAACCTTAATGGTTACCTGAGCCCTATTTCCAATCCCATTAAATACCACAGTGAAGGCATTACCAACCTGCTTAATATCGACAACATCAACAAGGAGGGGGGCGGGCATCTTTTGGGCTGCAATTGGTATTGATGTCTTGAAGTACTTACCCACGGGTGCAAGTATGAGGGAGTAGGTCTCCTTATTTATTAGATCTACCAATGTCTCCGCAAATGAGGTCTCATCAACCAGAGCTGCTAGTTGGTAAACCTTAGATACGCCGTATTTACCCAATTGTGCCGCATCCCCTGACCCAATTAGCAGGTAATGAATTTCAGGCTTCTCCAACCTCTGGGCTAGACCGATTAATCCTGTGTCGTTTATGGAGCCTATTACGAGTGCCTTCATCCCCATCACCTCGGTGTTATCAATCCCTCCTGGATTAATGCTTGGATTAACTTATCCACCTTCTCATCTAAGGTACCTTCCTTAATTATCACACCCTTCCTCTTAACCTGCACCGGAACTATGGATTCAACCTCGACAGTGGGTTTTAGCGATAAGCCTAGGTCGGCTAGGCTTAACCTATTTATCGGCTTCTTCATGGCGGCCCTTATTTGAAGTAGTGGTGGTATTCTGGGCACGTTTATCTCCCTGGTAACCGTAATCAATGCAGGTAATGCAACCTCTACAGTCTGCACGGCATCCTCGAGATCCCTCTTAGCAATCGCCTTATTACCCTCGACTTTCAACTCCCTAACGAATGTCACAACAGGTATGCCAAGTTCAGCGGCAACCCTAGGACCAACCTGGCTTGTGTAACCGTCTATTGTCGCCTCACCAGCTATTACCAAGTCATAACTGCCCAACTTCCTTATGGCCGCGGCTATTGCCTTGGCCGTCATTAACTGATCACTGTTCAATAATAAATCATCAATTATTAAGTAGGCATCATCAGCACCCATTGCCAATGCCTCCCTGAGGAGACTCTCAGCCTCCTGCTGCCTCTTTTGGGTAGGTCCGTACTTTAGGGCTGAGATTACGTGAACCTTACCACCAACCTTCTCCCTAACCCTGATAGCCTCCTCAACGGCATTCCTATCAATATCACTTATCTTGAGGGGAGTCGTCTCAAGGTCTATCTTTGTCTCAGTCATTCTCAACTGCCCCGTGTCTAGGGCTAGCTTTACGAGTACGACTATCTCCATACAGTCGTAATTATTCCACATGTTTTTTAGCATTACCTATTATATACTCTATATAACCCCACATATGCATAAGGAAACTCTAGAAAATCAAGGAACCATTGGATTTGACCAAAAGATTAAGTAATCCTTAAAATAATTAATTTATCCTCGAATTAGTAAATGAGCAATAACGAGCTCGTGCTTCCTCAGGAGGAATTCGAGATAATTAAGGCACTAATTAGCACCCAAGCAGTGAGTGTGGAGGATCTATCAGCCAAGTTGGGTATTGATGCCAATTCCCTCATGCGAAGTATCGCTGAGCTAGAAAGCATGGGTCTACTTAAGATTGACAAGAAGATCCGCAGGTACATCGAGTTGACAGATGAAGGTAAGAAATACCTCGAGCTTGGTCTTCCCGAGGTTAGGCTTGCACGTGTATTGCTTAGTTGTAACTGTAAGCCTAGCATCAATGACATACCCAACATCGCTAAGGGTCTTAATATCAACATATCAATTACCGAGGTTAACTATGCAGTATCTGCATTAACGAGATTGGGCATGGTGAGGGTGGCTAGGGGTGTCATTGATGTTGTTAATGGCGATAAATTCGTTGAGGTCAGTAATAGGCAGGCTATTCTTGATGCGGTAAGGAACCCCATCGCTGAGGATGAGATATCGCAGGAGCATAGGTTGATCGTTCAAGAGTTCATGAGGAGGGGTATCGTTAAGGCCAGGGAGAGGAGCATTATAATCCTTAGTGCCACGGATAAGGCGCGGGACTTATTCATGAGGGGCTTGATAAAATCGAGTACTGTAATTACGGCATTAACACCCGAGCTAATAATAAGTGGTACCTGGAGGAACATGGTGATTAAGAGGTTCGATTTATCAATACCACCACCCCAGGCACCAATAATCACAAAGCACTTTTTCGCTGAGTTCTTAAGATTCGTGAAGGAGGTCTTCGTCTCACTAGGGTTTGAGGAGGCTTATGGCCCTCACGTGGAACTGGAGTTCTGGAACTTCGACGCCCTTTTCCAAGCCCAGGACCACCCCGCCAGGGAGATCCACGATACGTACTTCCTCAAATACCCAAGTTCAGGTAAAATTCTCGATAATGAACTTATGAACAGAGTTTCTCAAACGCACGAGAACGGTTGGGTAACAGGTTCGAGAGGATGGGGTTACAAGTGGGATCCCAATAGGGCTGTTAGGCTTGTGCTCAGGACTCAGACGACCTCGGTCTCCGTTAGGACATTGTATAAACGTGGTGATGGCGAGTATAGGGTATTTACGATAGATAGGGTTTTCAGGCCCGAGGTTTTAGACCCAAAGCACTCCATGGAGTTTCACCAGGCCGATGGTATCGTTGTTGGCGAAAACCTAAGCTTCAAGCACCTACTCGGCATCCTCGAAGCGTTAGCTAGAGGTATGGGTTTAAGGAAGGTGATGTTTAAGCCAGCGTACTTCCCATTCACAAGCCCATCCGCAGAGGGCTATGCCTATCACGAGAAGCTTGGTTGGATTGAGTTTGTTGGTTCAGGGATCTTTAGGCCCGAGGTTGTAATGCCCCTTGGTGTCAAGAGGAGTAGGGTTTTAGCCTTTGGTATGGGTCTCGATAGAATTGCCATGGTCCTCATGAACATAGAGGACATTAGGGACCTATTCTCAAGGGACTTAAGTAGCATTAAGAATTATTGGCTTAACTTCTCGAGATTCATAAACAACATATCTAAGCCTGAAGATTGAGGGTTAGTTAAGATTATAAATTAGGTCGAGATACCTACTTCGTGTCGAATCAAGAACGCGTTATTAAATCAACGCACTTATTATTACCATTGACATCACCAATAATAGCCGTAATGCTCATACTATCATTAATAAGGATTGGAGAAACACAGGTACCTGCTGGTCCTCCTTTTCAATCAGTAAATACATCAAATGCCGGTCTTTATAATGTGACGGTCATAATACTAATTATGGTTGTGGCAACATATATAATTTATCGATTAATTAAGCGTGGCTCAATAAAGGCGTTCGAGACATTAAAGAATGTTTTATTGGCAATAGTCATAATAAGCTCCACACTATTCTATGTATCAACCTACGTATACGGCTATGAAATAAAGCCCCTCATTGAATATCCCCTCTCACCGTTGATACTTACGATAGTCATTAGCGCGTTAATACTATATGCCGCAATTAAAGCTAGGAATACTGTAGTCAGGGCTTTTGCAATAAGCGCGTATAGCTCCATGGCAGGCGTGATATTCACAATAGCCTTACCTGCATGGACACTGGCCATATTACTAGTGGCGTTACCGCTTTATGATATAGTGATGGTATACAGAGGCTTACTTGGTAAGCTCGTCACAGAGCTCTCGAAGTATGGTGAGGGTAAATACCCAATACTCAGGGGTTTAATCCTCGACATGGATGGTATAGGCATTGGTGTTGGTGACCTGGTGCTTTACGCAACCCTGGTCTCCCTGACAATGCTTGAGTATGAGAATTATGGTTTCACGTTTATCGAGGGATTGGCAGCATCATTGGTATCCTTGTTGGGCATATTGATTGGGCTTTACGTGACATTTAAGTACATACTACCAATTAAGAGGTACGCACCAGCTTTACCAGTACCAATACTGCTTGGTTCAATACCACTGCTTTACTTGGTGACGATCTTATTATGAACATCATAGTTGGGCATGTTCATTTCTCCTTAGTATTTCCCGTTCCTTCTGCGTTGGGTATTTCCTAAGTATTTGTATCCATGGGTTATCAATAACCTCGGTAAACGTTGATTCTACCACGTTGATGAGTTGGGCACGGCTAATAAATATTGAATGGATAAAATATAGCGTTATATAATCTCCATACCGAACACAGAGGGTATCCTTATTAGTGCGATATTGAGGTAGGTTCTGTGCGTAGGGTTGGGATTGTTGGTGTTGGTATGTCAGCTTTTGGTGTTAGAAATGACGTGGCTATACAGGAACTTGCCTGGGAAGCGGTTAAGGAGACCCTCGCCGATGCCGGTCTAACGCAGAGGGATATTGAGATATCCGTAGTTGGTAGCGCCGGCACCAGAACCTATGAACTATATCCAGCGGTACCAATCAATGAGTATAGCGGTTTTAGTGAGAAGGGTCCTATAAGGGTTGAAGCAGCCTGTGCCACGGGTAGTGCCTCACTAACCGTTGCTTATAACATGGTTGCCTCTGGTTTCGTTGACATAGCCATGGCAATCGGTGTAGAGAAAATGAATGAGGTCGACACACCAACCTCGCTAGCTGTTGGTGGCAGAGGTGGCAATTATTTATGGGAGTATCATTTTTACGGAACGACGTTCCCTGCCTATTACGCATTATACGCCACAGCCCACATGGCTATGTATGGAACCACAGAGGAGCAGTTAGCATTGGTTAGGGTTAAGAACCAGAAATATGCAGCGAAAAATCCGAAGGCTCAGTTTCAATTTGAGGTTACCGTGGATGAAGTATTGAAATCAAGACCAATAGCCTGGCCCCTAAAACTCTACGATTGTAGTGCAATAACCGACGGTGCTGCGGCAGTCGTAATAGCAAGTGAAGATGCGATTAAGAAGCTTAAGGTGGATACCCCTGTCTGGATCGAGGCCATTGGTTATGCCTCCGATACCGCAAATATAACAAGGCGTGAGAATTACGTTGGATTGAAGGCCACAAGATTAGCCGCACAGATGGCATACAAAAAGGCTGGTATAGAACCCAAGGATGTCGAGGTTGCGGAGGTTCATGATTGCTTCACAATAGCCGAGATAATGGCTTATGAGGATCTGGGCTTTGTGGAGAAGGGTCTTGGTGGCAAGTTCATCGAGGAGGGACAGAGTGACATTGGTGGTAAGGTCGCCGTAAACCTGAGCGGAGGTTTGCTTGGTAAGGGGCATCCATTGGGTGCAACAGGGCTTGCCATGATTTACGAACTAACTAAGCAGTTGAGGGAGGAGAGAGAGCGTGATAGACAGGCACCGTTGAAGAGGTACATAGGTCTTGCCCATAATATCGGTGGTACAGGTCATTATGGTTATGTTACGATACTGAGGAGGTGACCAACCATGGCGGAGAAAAAGACCAGTAGAAAGACCGTGAAAATGGAAGGCCCTACAATAGATTCTGTGCCCATAGTGTATAGGCATAAGATACCCATTGGTAGGGTTGTCAAGTACTTCGACGGACTTAGGGAGGGTAGGATCTACGCAACAAGGTGCAAAAACTGTGGTACGGTTTATTACCCACCCCAAATCGATTGCCCATATTGTGGCTCAAGTGATGTGGAGTGGATAGAATTACCTAGGGAGGGTGTCCTGGAGACATTCACGAAGGTTTACGCTAGACCTCAGGGTTATGAGGATTTTGAGCCATACATAGTAGCTATAGCTAGGGTTGGTGATGTTAGGGTGATGGGTTGGCTCATGAATGTTAAGGATGAGCGGTGCGTCAGGGTAGGTGATGAGGTAGTACTTGGGACAACATACATAGATAAGCATAATAAGTACATAATAACGATGCAGTTGAAAAATAAGCAATGCTAACCTGGACCAAATGGTGTTTTAAACACTGCATTAACAATACGCCTAATTACGCAATCTTCATCAATAACCTTAAGATATGCCGATCTGGCATTAACGGGGTTTGGTGCCATTATTGGTTCGACACAGTCACCAATACCATTAATCAGTGAGGTATTGTCTAAGTTCCTAAACACCTGCCTAAGGCAGTTGCTTAAATCATCAAACCTCAGTATCCTTTGTCCACCTAAGATTACGATAGACCTCCTAATACACTCACTAACCGAGGCTACATACTTAATGCTCACCCTATTACCAACCACCTCAATCACATCCAAATCAGCAGCTAGGCCGATCAATGCCTTGTAGGCGACGTCATTAAGCCACGCCGTTGGTGATAGCTCCCTCATCCTTTGATTTATTTTTTCATGAAGCTCATCAACACTCACCGTACCATTCTCGCTTATTACGTCAATTAGTAACCTGTAATGGGGTAGTTCACTATATAGTATGAGGTGCATTAAGGTCTTTGCGAGGGCTAGATCATTATTTAAGGTCTTAAATAATGTGTTCCCAATATCCGTTAATTTAACATTGCATTCATTATCAACGGACACTATGCCAATCCTCTGAAAAAACCTCGTTATGTCGCCCCTACCCTTACCAATATCAAGCCCCCTATCCCTAATTGCCGAACAATTAATCCCGGGATTCTCACCAACAAAGACTATGTAATTTATGAGCTTATTAAGGCCGATCCTCGGTATTGGTATGCTCCTCTGTATTGTGAGCATTAGATTACTAGTTATTATGCATGATTTATTTACAGTGAGCCTTTAAAATAAGGCTAATACCTACATCGATATTAAGTTAAGATAGCAATTGAACATGACCATTTAATATTGATTAAAGCAATATACTGTAGTTAATGATTAACGACAGGTACTAAATTACCTGCTAATCATTTATAATTAACAGTACTATAACGTCAACATTTTATCCGATTATTAAATATTCGCCCATTTTCAGAACTTAAACAATGGAGTCGGAGGAATCGTCAAAGATGGAATTAAGCCTAAAATGCCCCATATGCGGCTCTAACCTCCAGTTAATTGAGAATTCAACATACGTAATGTTAGGATGCCCTAAATGTAAAAGGTACACCCGTATGACCAAGAAGCATATTTTCAAGACGTACATAGAGTATGAGAATAACTCGGTTCATCTAAAATGGACGGAATTAATTAAGGAACTATACACAAGAATAGCCACTAAATACTATCTAGAATCAGGTACACCCTAACATTATTCCTAACTAGGTATTCAAAAGTGGCATCAAAAAGTGAGACCGCATCATACGAATAATCCCTTCTTATATAGGGATTATATAGGTGCACATAGACTGCGAAACCTCTCCTCACTAAATTAATTATTCTGTAAGCATCTGGATGCACTATAACCTCCCTCGTTAGTACGCAATCATCACTTGTGAGGTAATTAATAACGATGAAACCAAGTCTTTCTAAGAAATTAATCCTCTCTGAATTAATACAGGGATATACGAATAGCCTAATTATTCCTTTATTAAGTAATAATTTTATGATCGATGATCTCCGTAACAGTTCATTTACCTGCCCAGAATCAAGCATTAAACCATAAACGCCACAACCAATATTTCCTAGATGGCTCACATCTAAAACCCTGATTATGCAATCATCGCTACAACAATCAATTCCCAGCCTAAAGACCCTAATTACTAAGTCCCTGTACTTATTAATGAGGTTCCCGAGTTCGTTCATTGTTATTACGCACTTTACACATAATATCTTACTAATTAAGGTGCGCCTAGATGAAATAGGTGCAGTTACTTTGTGGTATTACCAACGATCCCTCATCCTCATAACCAATCAATTCCTCTGTGCAACCACGATCGTGCAATAGGCATGTGAAGGCGGCAACCAGGGCATCTAGTTCATGCTTATTACTAATGATTGGTCCATTGAACGTTGATGTAATCATTTTAAGAAAGCCTTGCCTCGTGATATTAAGTATTTTGAGTGTTGATGTTGGGTGGACTTCTAGGACAGCAATGCCCTGTTTCCTTAAAATACTGGCAATCTCCATACCGTACATTGTCAATGATTTCATGGAGCCCAGGAGTGGTGGGATCAATCTGAGCCCCCTCCTCCTGGCTTCAATCTCCACTAACCTGTTAATACCGTACCTAGGAAGACCCAGGGGTGCATCAATGCATACGAACTTAGGCATACTCTCTACAACGTGCTTTATTACTTCATGCCTTGAGGATAGGGTCTTAACATCATAGATACGTTTAATCTCATCCAATAAGCCAAAACCAGTCCTCCTTCTTCCGGGTAATGCTAAATCTAGACCAACATAATTCCCCATTTAAGTCCTTTTGATTAGTTTAACACCTAGTTTATTAAGTACTTCAGTGACGAGGGCCCTGGTTTTACTATCAATAGCTTTCCAACTGACATAGGCCTTCACGGGCTTATGGGTCATCATGGTTACGGCTTTGATAATCATATCCTCAGTTATTGGGCTCACGTACTTAGGTATTGCGTGGCCAATATCGGCCTCACCACTAAGCAGCCTATTACCCATGGTTAGATAGTGAAGGTCGCCTATCGAGATTGCCGGCTCATAATTGCTAACCAACTTACCCTCGATAAACTCACTAACAATGTTGTGAAGAAGCTCCCAACCCCTGGTTACGCCCCACTCCTTCTCGGAACTACCTTGCTCTATGAAGGTTACTGGTATTGTCATCACAGTTGGTCCATGGTGTGTAGCCTCGATGTAGCACTCGAACTGGTCTAAACCATAATCAACCCTCAACCTGCATAGCTCCCTATAGAATGCAGTAATTGTGTGAGGATTCGCAAGCGATACGGTGTTTGGCTTTCCACCAAGTTCAGCAGCGCCCCAATTGCCGGTTACATGGGATGTGAACATGGGCCTTGGATTCTTCATTGCGTGTCTGCTCACGAATATCAACTCACTAGGCTTAGTGTCGAGTTTATTTATTACATCCTCAACATCGTCTAGGTAGACAATATCCCTATTAAGGGCTAAGAATGCAATATGCCCCTTTAAGTCGTAAATTTCGTAATCACCAACACTCGACCTATACCGTAATTCACCGCCTCTGTTAAACAAGTCCCAGACACCTCTTGAAACTACATCAACCTTACTAAATACGAAACCATACACATTAGTCTCTTAAACCCAGGGATTTTTTAACTCATTCTTTTAACAATTCGTTTAGCCTTATCTCAGCAACAACGGCAGGGTATTCAAGCTCGAATGAGACTATTACATCGGGTAATAGCTCCATCACAAACCCAACGTCCTTGCTATTCCGTACCACACATGCCGTCCTCTCAGGCAGCCCGGACGGTAACGTACACTGCCTTAGTGCATACTCAATACCCAGGTTAGTCATTAATGCCTTTAGGGTTGATAATCCATCAGTGAGGGTTATTTCAGGACCACTAATTACGTAACTGAGCACGAGATCCTCCTTAACGCCAACCTCACTGTCTTGATCTGGCGAAACAACGTAACCCACCTCAAATAACTTAAGTGTTCTGCTAATGAGTGGTTTATTTCTCTGGAGTATTTCCATTAGTTGTGGCCATATGTGGTCCCTAATTACCGTGTATAACTCTGACTTTGGATTATCAACTTCAACCAAGTCCCTCCTATCCATCACCTTATTAATCATTACATCCTTACTACTCATCATGTAATTAAGAACCTCCTGGAACCCCAACCCAATCATTAAATCCCTAGTCAAATCTGCGAACAATCCTAAACCACTCCTCGAACCCTTAACCGGCTGTCTTGGCACCTCCCTCGGTATATTCTCGTAACCATACGCTATGGCGACATCCTCCGTTATATCCACTGGATGCAGGACATTGAGCCTATACGGTGCAACCCTAACTAGCAATTCATCATTGCCAAGATCCACCACATCGTGTCTAGACATCAATAGGTAATTGATTATTTCATCCCTGCCCAGGTTAAGCCCTAAATAATCGTTTACGAAATTCACCGAGACCCTAAACTCCAGTGGGTCGAGGATTGGCGATACCGAGTTACCCCATGGGGCATCGATATTCACAAGCTCAATGACTTTCGACGTGCTTCTTTCAATTAAGTTATAAACGAGGACCGCAAGTATGGATCTTGCGAGTTTTAGGTCTGTAGCCGTAACATCAATGAGCACGTTCTTTGTCTTCTCCGTAACCTTAAAGTCCTCACTACCGAGTACAGGTATTATCACGAGTACCCTACCCTCAGAATCTACGAGTATGGGCGCCTTACCATCATAAACCGCGTACTTACCATACGCCTTACCCTTCTCGGTATTCTCAATAACATCGAAGCCGCTAACCTCCCTATCACTCTCTAACGGCCTATACCTAATCCTACCTAACTCCTCAAGTTTGTACGTGAGTGGTGGCTTTATCTTATCAGCGTCGTAAAAGCCAATTGCCATCTTACGCCTATCCCTACCATACGTTGCATGCAACTTCTCCTGCAACTGAATCATCTGCCTAATGGCCTCATCACTCAATCTTAAGTCATGAACAATACCCATGGCTATGAACGGCCTATTCGGAACATCCTCAACAACAAGCCTAAACCCATTATTAACAACGCTGTATTTGGGTAAGCCAAGTTCAACCCTCAATAAACCCCTGAGGGCCCTTGCCACGCCTTCCACAGAGAACAAATCAGGCCTGTCGTGGGTAACTTCGAAGGTAACCTCATCGCCAGAAACCCCCTCAACCTCACCCTTAAGCCTATTCAATAATGATACCAACTCATTGGAATCCCTAAAATACCTACCCAATAAACCCTCCAAATCACTTCGTTTAAAGTTTATAATGGGCACAATGAAGCACGAAACAACAACCTAATTAAGCATTTTCACCAAAATACAGGTGGGGTTAGCATGAAAACCCCCTTGTTAATCATGACCATAATAGTGGCTGTGGTTATAATCGCATTAGCGATAATGCTCCTAACGTTTCATGCGAAGAGGACTGCCATAAACGTACAAAGGATAGGCTTAGTTACAATCCCCATGAATGTACCTAGGATATTTGTAAATTCAGCATTCGCTAATGGATCGCAAATACCACCTATGTACACATGCGATGGTGCCAACATCTCAATCCCAATAACGCTAAGCAATATACCTAGTAATGCAAAATCAATAATGGTGATTATCGAGGATTTAAACGCACCTGGTGGCGTGTTTATACATTGGGTATTGTATGACATACCACCTAACGTAACGCAAATACAGGAGGGTTTACCCACTGAGTATTATGTACCTGGAATTGGATATCAGGGAGTTAATGACTTCGGTAAGATCGGCTACGGTGGTCCATGCCCACCACCTGGTCCTCCACATGAGTATGTGGTGATAGTACTAGCCCTAAATATTACAATAAATCCAGCACCCAATTTGTATGATCACGAAATAATTAATTCATTAAATGTGCATGATGTCGTTGGCTACGGGATTTTAATAGGTTATTATGGTCATGGTTAGCCCAATAATTGCCTTATCTCCTCAAGCTTCTTCTTAAGCTCCTCGTTCTCGCTCCTTAACCTATTGTTTTCGTTAGTCAAGGTATTTAACCTGCTTTCTAGTTCATTAATTCTGTTCATTAATTCATCCCTCTCCTTCCTCAATCTATCAAGCTCTTCACCACCAGTTGGGGCAGCAGCCGCAATACCCATCTCTCTGCACTTCTCAGCAACCCTATCGCTCCTCACCCAATAGATTACCTGCGTGCCCTCCCTATCCCACTTAAGCTCGCCCGTATTTATGTTTAGCTCGAGTGTTGTTGATATCACGAAGACATCGCCACGTTCCAGCTTGTAGTTAGGCACTACCTCATCAAAGAACCACCTCTTCATTGAATTAAAGACCTCATCCAGGGAATCCTTGAAGCTTTGCGAGTTTCTAATGCTGTTAAATAGTTCATTAGCCTTATCCTCAGGGAACTGGGACCTCAAGCTACCACCAATTGCACCAAAGAGTAATCTAAAGAAGTCCGGTCTTCCCTCCCTACCGTACTTACCAAACAATCTTGCAGCTGAGGTCTTCCCAGTAACCCACTTAATCCTTAGGATACCACCCCTAACAAGCTCTGCAGATACTCCCCCTCTCTCAATCTCCTCCTCACCCTCCTCCCTCCTCTCCTCACTACTCATACATTAAGTAAATAATTATATTTCAATAAAAACCTTTCACCACGTAATCATTGGTAATACATTTACTCTACACTGATTAGTAGGAAATCGATAGGGAAATTAATGATTAAGTTTTTAAACAATTGATTAAATAATTAATGCAATGCGTGTGGGCAGGAGGTTGGCTAAGGTTGATGAGCAGTTAGAGACTGTTGATTTAATAAATACTGTGAGGTCCATCTATGGACTATCGTATAGGGAATTATCCCAAGTACTCGATATACCCGAGAGCCTACTCTGTAGGTATGCAAATGGTGATTTACTACCGTCATTAGAGACGGTTGGTTTAATAAAGGATAAATTGAAAACAATGCTAGACCTCACAGAGGTCTTGAGAAGGAATGTTACGATCAAGGATGGCTTCATAGACCTGAACAACGTGTTATTCAACCCAAACATACTCAAGCTCTTCCAGAGGAGGGTTAAGGAGGTATTTTCCGACCTACCAATAAATAGGGTATTAACCGCAGCAACAGATGGAATACCCCTATCCGTAATGGCATCCTACGCACTAAACGCCAAACTAGCCATAGCCAAGCAATATAAGGACTTAGCTTCGGAGGAATTCTACGAGGTTAGTTACATCGTTGATTCACCACCGCGCAGGGCATCGCTATACCTACCCAAGCATCTGCTTGAGAGGGGTGACGAGGTTTTGATAGTGGACGATATTGTAAGGACAGGGAGGACGCTAAATGCCCTGATTGATATGATAAACAATGCCGGGGCAAAGCTTGCTGGAGTCTCCGTATTAATCTCTATGAATAATTCATGGATTGAGAAGGTGAGGAGTAAGGGTGCGCGTATAGACATTGTCCTAGACCTGAGCGCCGAGAATTCTAGGGAAGAATAAGTTATTAAGATCTGCCCGCTGATAGGTTCGATGTTCATAAATTATGGAACAATAATTGTACTAATCTATATCGTAATAATGATATCCTCGTTCTACCCAATGATTTATCAATTATTGTTGATATCAATTAAGGACCGAGACACCAATACAAAACCCAGGGAGGACTACACCAGCGGGGGCAAGGTTTTTCTAATAATTCCAGCCAAGGCTGAACCGTTTGATTTGATAGAGAAATCCATGGGTCAATCATCATCGATTAAGTCACGCATTAATGAGATCGTGTACATCCTTGACGGATATAATGATGAATTGATTAGTATGATCAAAACCCTTAGTAATAAGTACGGTGTTAGGGTAATGCATAGGGAAAAGCCCCGTGGCTATAAGGGTGGTGCACTCAATTACGTCATAAAGAGGCTGGGTCTTGGCGATGGGGATTACATGGTAGTCCTCGACGTGGATTCATCAATAAATCCAGAGACACTTGGGAAGCTCATTGCCGAAATAAATTCAGCACATGCGATAGTTCCTAGGTGGATTGCCGATAATAAAGGCGACTCGTTATTGGCACGTGGTCAATGGGTTGGTTACCTACTATTCTTTAAGGTTTTAAAGTCTCTCAATGATTTAGTTGGTTGGGTTCCGATACTCGGTAGTGGTTCATTTGTTAATATTAAGGCCCTCAGGGTAGTTGGTTACTGGCCTGAGGATGTCCTTGAGGATGTGGAATTGGGTGTTAGGTTCTTCATAAACGGCTTGAGGGTTAAGTATGTGGATGATGCTAGGGTTAATGTTGAGGTTCCCGTCAATTACTTCGGCTTCCTCAAGCAACAGCTCAGGTGGAGTTTTGGAACTGGGAGGGTAATGAGGAAGTACTTCTGGGGTGTTTTACGTGAGAGGCGGGGGTTCACCGTATTGCTCTACTTGAGTCAATACTTCGCCTATGTTCTCCAATTATTATCCATACTAATACTCACTGCAATAAGCATAATAGGTATCTCAATACCCCTATGGGCACTCTTACTGCTGGCTATAACGATAATCCCAACGCTAGGGTTGTACCTATACACGTTACTTAAGCTTGACATGGAGAATGGTGGAGATCTTGTGAGGGATATATTCGCAATAAACTCCGTGAACCTAGCCTTCATACTTGCATTACCGAGGATAGCAATTGCGAACCTAATGGGTTTGCTAGGTATTGGTGAGTTTAATTGGGTCCCAACACCCAAGGGTTCACAAAGGTGGGTTAGGGGGCGAATAATAGATTTGCTACCGGAGATCGTGATGACGCTTATGGTGGCTACAGCAGTAATCATGGCTGTACTACATATGCTTTGGTTGAATCTACTTATAGCGTTGCCGTACCTGGCAGGTTACGTAAGAGGTCTCTGGAGGGTCCTAAATGGAACATTGTAATGCTGCTAGATATAATCGAGTATACCACCACCGCTCCTACCCAGGTTGTTCAACAGTTCTTTAACCTTCCTTAAGTCATCCTCGATTATGCTCCTCAACTTGGGGTTGTAAAGTGCCGCGGCAGGGTGGTAGGTAGGCAATACCTTGGCGTTGACATCGCCAATCCTCACATTAAACACCTTACCCCTAATACTGCTTATGCTAGATACAGACCTCTCGGGGTAACCAGCCATCATCAAGACCTCCCTGGCGCTATGCCTACCTAGGCACACTATGATTTGCGGCTTAATCATAAGTATCTGGGTTACGAGGTAGGGTTTACATGCCTCTATCTCATCGGGTTCTGGATCTCTATTGTTGGGTGGTCGGCACTTAACGATATTGGTTATGTACACATCCTCCCTCCTAATACCAACATTACTCAATAGCTTCGTTAATAATTGACCGGCTGCGCCAACAAACGGCCTACCCTCCTCATCCTCAGTTTCGCCTGGCGCCTCACCAATCAACATTATCTTGGCATTAAGGGGCCCCTCTCCAGGGACTACGTGCTTTCTCGTCTCATGAAGTCTACATTTCGTGCAATTTAGCATTAAGTTAACTAACTCATTATAGTCATTGACGACAATCCTAACCCGAGTAATATCCATCTTACTACTTGATGCTCCCATAGATTTAAGCATTTATGTATTCACGGTAGTAAATAGGGTTGGGTAATATTGAACAATGACATACTCACTGCGTCTCCTCGGTCTTCTGTTCACCACCCTTTAATTTCTGTACTTCCTTATCACCAAGTGGTATCACGGGCCCCTCCTTCCAATCCTTAGGATATACGAGTACGGCATTTACCTGAACAATCTGATCACTAATTGTATTGCCCCTAACAAGCTTCCTCTTCCTCATTCCATGCTTCCCAGGGTGATAACCAACCCCCTCGCTCATTAGCATAAACCTCTTAACAGCGCCCTCAATGTTCGGTAGCATTGGTGCTCCATCAACGCCGCTGCCACCCGTAATCCTTACCCTGAAGCCAGGTGGTAACTCAATAACCTCCTTCAAAATACCTGCATCAACCTCATCACCAATCCTCAAACCCACGAACCTCTGGGCAACAGGGTCCTTAATCTCCAACTGCCTGGCCCTACCGCTCATTGGGTCGCTAAGGACAAGCTTAAACGTTGGCATTGAGTGAGCCGTAAAAGGGGAGTTTTAAAACACTTCCACATGAGGGACGTCATGGCCAAAGTCGCATTTTTTACATAATTGTCAAATTTTTGAATTAATAGGTTTTAAATATAGGCAGATTTGCATAATCAATGACCAAATATGGGTAGTTCCGTAAAGATTAGTGTAGGAACAACAAACTTAAGACCTATGTGGGTTGTGGCAACAATACTTCTGGTTGGCGCGTTGGTCATGCTGGTTGGCGGCATCTTAATGCAGTTGGTATACCACGTGTTTTTAGCGCCCCTATGGGTTGGTGTATTTGCTGGCATACTCTTATCAATACCACTAGAGATTTGGGACTTCTCGAATCCAGATGTCATAATTAGGGCTATAACTCTAAAGGATAGATTACTTATGGTATGCTTCGGTTTAGTTATTGGTGTTGGTGCAATACTACTATATGCGTTAAACCTATTTGTCCCTGTCCTTCATTGGGGTATTAAGAGCTTTTTCGTACCTGGTATTGTCGTTGGTGGGCTATTATTCGGTATTGGTACAGCAATCGCTGGTTACTTCCCAGGTACCATATGGATAGCGCTTGGGCAGGGTAGGAGGGATGCCGTTTACGCGGTAATAGGTGGTCTACTTGGTGCACTTACATGGTCATTGATTTTCGGCCAGGCCAGGTACTTCTTCTGGGATACGCTTAATTTTGGACCTATAACGTGGCCTACTGTTTTTGGCTTAACAAGTAAATTAGACGAGTTCCTGGTTGCCATAGTCTTCGGTGCGCTCATGATTAGTATGTGGTTATTTGTACCTAGAAGGCAGGGTGGAAGGGCATGTGTATTGCACCTAACAGGTAAGGCAAAGGAGGTGATGCCTCTTGAGGATGAAATTAGCGAGTTTAAGGAGGATTATCCAAAAATACCCGATTACGTAATTGAATCTGTATCAATTCAGCAGCCACGCTCGTCAAGGATAATATTTGCGCTGGCGTTCGACTTCGCCCTTGTGGCTGTTGCGGTAATAGTACTTAGGCAGATTTTTGGTGAATCTACGACGTATGCATGGATATGGTCACAAATACTGTACTTCTTCAACCCACACTGGGCGGCTGGTCTGCCCTACTTCCAGTTATTTGGTGGGCTTAAGATCGTGAACGGTGTACCAGTTAATAAGCCGTTCAGCGAGATTGGTTGGGAGCCGTTCTCAGACTTAGGCACGTTCCTAGGTGGGTTAATATCATCAGTCTTCATAACCAGGAGATTCATGGCATTTAAGCAGTGGGTACCGCACATATGGAGGAGTAGGTTTGGAAACACGCCAGGTCTTAGGGCGTTGGCATCGTTCATAGGTGCATACCTAGTGCTCTTTGGTGCTAGGATGGCTAATGGATGTGCGAGCGGGCACATACTGAGTGGTAACCTACAAATGGCTGTTAGCAGCTTTGTCTTCTTCATGGCTGTGTTGGTTGGTGCGATGATAACGGCATACATAGTCTACGGCCTAAAGCCCTGGACAGCCAAGTGATCATGAGTTTATGTGAAATTTTCCTTAAAAATCATTAAAAATCAAAATTTCCTGTTTTATATGGTAACGGTTAAGTTACGTAGAGAAGACGGTGAGTACGTCATTGATATTGATGGGAGGGTAGTTAGGATTGGTGATTTAAGGCCCATTGATTTTCTACTCATAGCACTTGCGTATGGGCTTGGTGTTAGATACCTTGATAAGTACGGCTTAAGCGAGTACGTTATTTCATGTGAAATTGAAAATAATAACCTAAGGTGCACCTCACCATGTAGCGGCAATGAAGATAGATGCCTTGTTTATAGGCTACTAGTTAAGGGTGGTATCTCGCTTAAGTGCCTATCTCGATCATGATTGGTACGTGATCCGAACCCTCAACGTTCACTAAAACCTCAGCCCTACCCACCCTACTCCTCATTTCCTCACTTACTAGGCAGTAATCAATCCTCATAGCCCTCCACCTCTCCCTATAACTACGCCATGTGTATGCCTTAACGCCTGGGTGCAACTCCCTGTAAATATCGACATATCCAAGGCTTAGGAATCGATTAAACCAAGCCCTCTCCTCAGGTGTTAACCCAGGGTGTTTCTCATCCCAGAACGATGAGTCAATCCTATCCCTAGCTATATTAAAGTCGCCACACACGATAACGGGCTTGTTGTTTCTTAACTTATTGAGGAATTTCTCAATAGTGTTGCAGAATGCTAACTTGAATTGTAACCGGCTTAGGTCATCACCAGCCCTTGGGAAGTAGGCATTAACCAGGTAGAAGTCGCTGAGCTCAACAGTTATCACCCTACCCTCAGAGTCAAAATCCCTAATGCCCAAACCCTTAATAACGGATATTGGGTGTGTTTTAATTAAGGTCATAACCCCAGCATAGCCCTTACGTTCAGCGGGAAATGGGTATGCTTCATACCCGAGACCCATTATTGTTAATGGCACGTCGCCCTGACTCCTAATTTCCTGGAGTAGGACTGCATCGTATTGTCGAGAGCTTAATAACTTATCTAGCACGCCCTTTTTCATTATACTTCTCAATCCATTAACATTCCATGAGAGAATCAGCACGTATTTTAGATCACGACAGTATTTTTATTTTATTAAGTCTAGGTTAATTACTTTGATAATGCGTCCTTATACTGATCCCTGAGCACCTTCTTATCTATCTTCCCTGTACTGGTTAGCGGTAACTCCTTAACGAATATCACCTTATCCGGTATCCACCACCTAGGTATCTCCCCCTTCTCAACAAACTGCATTAGGTGGTTCCTAATATCATTCTCCGTTAACCTACCCTCATAACCAGGTTTGGGCACTATTATCGCCACAGGTCTTTCACCCCATTTCTCATGAGGAACACCAACAACAGCCACCAAATTAACCCCTGGATGTGTGCTTATGAGGTCCTCAAGCCTAAGGCTTGGTATCCATTCACCACCACTCTTAATGACATCCTTTAATCTATCGGCAATCTTGACATAACCATCAGGGTACCAAACCGCAGCATCCCCAGTGTGGAACCAGCCATTACGCCAGGCGTTCCTAGTCTTCTCAGGATCGCCTATGTACTCCTTAAATAACCATGGCGACCTAACAGCAATCTCGCCTATGGTCTTGCCATCCCTAGGGACATCCCTATCCTGCTCATCGACAACACGGAGTTGAACCAGTGGTATGTTGACGCCAGTCCTCAAGTAAATCTCATTCTTCCTTTCAGCTGGTAAGTCCCTGTGTTCAGGCCTTAGGTATGCTATTGTGAGGACAGGCGCTGTCTCGGTCAGCCCATAGCCAGAAATGACGGTCATACCCCTAGCCTGGGCTGCCTTTAATAACCCCTCAGGTAATGCTGCGCCGCCGACTATGAACTTGAGCCTGCCTAGATCGTACTTCGGCGAGTCAGGGTGCGTGAGTAGGTTATAAAGTATGGTGGGCACTCCAGCACTGAATGTGACGCCTTCCTCATGAATAACCCTCAATATATGACCCCAATCAAAACGCCCCGGATAAACAATCTTCCTATGCCCACCTAGCATTGTTGACCACGGCCAACCCCATGCATGTACGTGATACATTGGGACTAGTACCATAGCAACATCATCCGGAGACGCATTTATAGGTGGGTTCTTAACGGCTAATGCTGTCGAGAGTGTATGAAGCACGAGGCCTCTATGCGTGTGGTAACCACCCTTTGGTAGTCCTGTTGTTCCTGATGTGAATAGTAGTGTTGCTGGTGTTCTCTCGTCTATTTCTGGGAATTCCCTGAGTGGTTCGTGTTTGAGGAGGTCCTCATAGGGTATCATCTTGACACCATAATCCTGACCAGGAACCCTACCCCTATCACTCATATACACAACAGCCCTAATAGACTTAACATTATCAAGGATTGGCTTGAGTAATGGTTCGAAGTAATCTATGTTAACGATGAATACCTCAGGCCTTGCAACACCCATTGTGTATATAATCTCCTTGGGCGCCAACATGGCATTTACCGTGAACAACGTAGCGCCTATCGATGGCACGGCATAATAGAGATCTAGGTACCTTAGGGTGTTCCACTCAAGAACAGCCACCTTACTACCCAACTCCCAAGCCTTTCCTGGTTTTAGGTCTAGGTCGAGTAGGGCTGCGGCAATCCTACGAACCCTATCAGCAATACCAGAGAAGGTAACGGAAACCCTAGAATCACCAGGAGGCCAATAAACAATTTCATTATTAGGGAAGGCTGTCACCGCGTAATCCAACACCTTATCTAGCGTTAGTTGAAACTCATAGAAGAAAGACTTGATCTCGCCACTCATCAAGTTATGATGTTTGTTAAGGATTTTTATTAAGGTTCTGTATATAATACATATATAGAGATAAATAATGTAAAGATTAAATATAATGAAAGTTTAAAAAGTGGTACATTGCAATTCTAGGTATGAGAATTACAATCCTAGTTGACAACTACGCGACACAGTTAACATCCCTAAGCAAACGCCTACTTAGTGAGTGGGGCTTCGCGGCCTACATTCATGATTACAGGATCTTACTGTCATAAAGGGCGTAGTCGTAGTAGTAATCATCACCTGGAAACCTTGCCAATCCACCGTTAACAAGTAATACATTCACTACCTTATTCACGGTATTAATAGCCCGCCCAAGTGGTCTGTGTGGTGGGGAGAGACCTGGAGTTAAGGAGTGAGGTTGCCTGGAGGGTTCAAGCCTATAAGTGGTTGCCTACATGTAGTGAGTACAAGGCAATGGTTGGGCAGGTTCACGAGTACACGTACTTCAACAATTTATTTAATAACCCCCATATAACAGCCCTTATGTATGCAGTCAATGCCTAGCAAGGGGCTGATTACTCAGAGAGGGTTTATCAGGAGACCGTGGCTCAATGCCTGAAGCCGTGGTACACGGACGATTGCCGTAGGTGTAGGTCGGAATTCAATAAATGCCTAGTGAATTATCTATCGTCATTAAGCTAAAGCCCACAGCCCCCAATTAAGTTGTGTTTAAAACACGAGGGCTTGCGTATCCTCCGCCAGCGTTATTTTCGGTAGTTTTTCTATTATTTTCCTTGGTGTGTTGTGTTATTAGGTGTTTGTTGTGGTTGTCGTTATTGCGTATGTGGTTGGTGTTTCTGTGTTGTGCCTATGTTCGTGGTGCCTTATAAGCCTAGTTGTTAAAATAACTGTTGGTGTGGGTGTGGAATGGCCGCTTGGGTGGCTAATGACGTATCGAGGAGTTGATTGCCAACTATGGAGCTTCGTTTACAGTAAGTGCATGGAGGCAGAACTATGCAGCGAGGCAGCTAGGATGCTCATGAATGAGTTGAGTAAGCACAGGTGTTTCGACAATGCACCGAATTAGGTGCCTTACTGCCTCAGCTATGGGTGGGTTCAAAAT
>Ga0081474_109193_pt1 | contig 70538 bp, 75 predicted proteins | sample OneHunmetagenome_2_FD_70978 | JGI IMG/M metagenome (GOLD analysis project Ga0081474, IMG submission 70978) | Ferrous microbial mat communities from One Hundred Spring Plain, Yellowstone National Park, USA v2 (version 2) | ecosystem: Environmental > Aquatic > Non-marine Saline and Alkaline >... | reverse complement strand
TGCCTACCCAAAGGCCTACCACACTTAACAACATGATGACTACCACAAGAGGGACAAGAAACGTCTTGCCTAAATACAGGCTTCCTACCCATAAGTAATACTCGTTATACAAATATAAATAACTTAACGACGACACTACCAAACTCCCCAGTTTACTGAAGGAAAATCTTAAACTACAATGTCATTATTACTTCTTATTCTTAGCCTTGAAATATTGCTTGTAAACTAATTCTTTAATCAAGGCAATCTTTTGTTTTTCCATTCTTTGATGGGCATTTTTTGGTGTATGACCTCTTGCCATTTTGTTTCATTATATGGTATAGATAAAGTAGAATAAAAATTCTCAATATCCCTCAATAGATATAAGTTATACAACTATATACTATTACTCTACCATTAATCCTGCTAGGATCTCTGATTTTTTTGTTGAATTACCTAGCTCTTACGTTAACGGGAACAGTATTAACAAATCTGTTAATCCTGATGGGTAAGAATTAGAAAGATGCTTTTTGCAGCGCTGTAAGGCTATTTACATACTTCTTAATCCTACTTAAGGTTTATTAAGGAGATTTTACACGTTAAAATATTGTGCAAAAACTCCAGAATACTGAGAAAATACTGATAATTTTATCTCACGGCTGTGCAACTTTAGAGAGCCTTGAAGAGAAAACTAGAATACCGCGTGATGAGTTACTAGTATACTTAACGAGACTGTACAAGAGGGGGTTAATTTATCGTAAGTGGCAGAAATATGGAGGTAAAAAGTTCAGGGAATACTGTTTAAAATATCGTGATGAGTTAGGGTAAACTGGGGAGTTTATTCTAAAATTTTAGGTGCATATTTTTCATAATACTGTTGAAGCTCTATGTCGCTTATAACAAAATAATGATCCTGTAAAATTCGGAACTGTTGTGGTGGAACTCTACCTTGTAATAGGTTCACAATCATAGGACTTGCTCCCTGCTTAATCATGTAAGACGCGAAGAAGCTACGTAAATCGTAAAGACGGAACTCTTTTCCCAGAACTTTTTTCATTGCCTCTTTAATTTCGGCTCTTAAGATGTCTTCCCTAAATGGGAATAGTTTGAGTTTCCATTCCTCTATATTAATTCCTTGCTCGGGGTTTGCCGCTGCTAATTTCCTTATAGAATCTTCATATTTCCTTACGAATTCCTCACGGTATGGTAGATATTGTTCCTTAACCCATCTAGCCGTACTTTGGTGTAAGAACGATATATACGCCCTCTTAGTCTCGGACTCCTTCATAATTTTGATAATTCTGTGTTCCAGGTCTATCTGGTCTACCTTAAGGCCTAGAACTTCCCCTACTCTCAAGCCAGTTTCTATCAGTAATAGAAATAAAGCTCTAGCCCCCAAATCATTAATATTATTGAAAATTTTCTTCAGAGTATCTAATGATAAAGGAGGAGGCTTGTAAATAAACTTCCTTTTAGGTAGTTTAAATGAATCGTAAAGTTCCTTAGCCACCCTGGAGTTCTTTGGCTTTATTATTTCCTTAATAAATAGTTTGAGAGTCGTTGCGTAATGCCTGGCCCTATTTAAGTTCTCACTCTGTAGATCCAGCATATATTCCTTAATCCTTTCAGGAATAAGCTCATAGTTTAGGTCAGCTAATATTCTCCTTATATTTTGAATATGCTCATCTGCAGTCTTCTTAGCCCTATTTTCTCTAACAAATTTTTCAAATAATTCTATATCGTCTTTCGTAACGATATAAGTATTTGACGCAGACTTCAGATAATCGCCTAAATACTGCCATATTAAACTTATGAAAAAGTTACGGAATCCTTCATCTCTTACTGCTTTAATGATAACACTTAAAGCAGTAGTAGGATCTATTTCCACTATCCTAAATCCGTAAATTATGTCTGAGAGCTCCTCAATTGTAAGTAGTTCTGCAGCTTTCTCAATAATATCGTTAGGAATCCTCTGAATCTTTCCATTAATGTACCTATTTAAAGTACTCCATTCCTAATTTCTTCGCAGTATAAGATAGACCCTCTTTTTCTACAGCTTTCTTTAAAATTTGGATTTTTTTACTATCATCTATGTTTTCTACGTTAATTTTTGGCATAAAATGTATATCCCCTCTGTGTATTCTACGTAGTTGCAAATTTAACGCAGACTGTTGCATGAAGGTAAAATTTCTCTAAAAGAAGAACGTAAAATAAGGGCTCGGGCCGGGATTTGAACCCGGGACTTCCGGGTCCACAGCCCGGCGCTCTTCCAGGCTGAGCTACCCGAGCCAGCCGCTATTCTATATCATTATCTAATTCATTTTAAACTCTTCTTTTATCATCTCTTTAACTGCTCCTTTACTATATCCAATATCTTTCTCGCTACCACCGTCTTAAAATTCTTTTCTATCTTCCTTACATTACCAGCCTTATCTATAACTATAACTTCATTATATTCAGATGAAAATCCTATATCCTTCCTCCTAACATTATTCGCCACAATTAAATCAAATCCGCGTCTTCTCATCTTAATTTTGGCTTTCTCAATCAACTCCTCATCAGAATTTACAGTCTCTGCGGAAAAACCTACTAATAATATATTGTACTTCCTTATATATTCAGAAATTTTTGGTGTTCTTTCTAATTCAACTTTTGGTATTTCTGTATGGCTGTCTATCTTAGTATCAGATCTATTTTTAAACTTATAATCAGCAGGAGCTCCCGCTAAAATTACAACACTAAACTTGTCATTTTCTATACTTTTTACAACTTCATTAAGCATCTCCTCAGTTGTCTCTATACGCACTATATCCCTAACGTAAGGTTCTAGCTTAGAACTTATAGGACCAGAAATAACTCTAACATTAGCTCCTCTAAAATAAGCTTCATTCGCAATAGATATCCCCATGGTTCCGCTACTGGGATTTGATATAAATCTGACAGAGTCTAAATACTCACGTGTAGGTCCAGCAGTAACTAGTATATTAAGTCCAGATAAGTCTTTTCCCCTCAAAATAAATGAGGTTATTCTGCCGGTTAAGTATTCTAATTCCGGATAGTGCGCTAAATCTCCTATTATATTTGGTTCTATTATCTCTACTCCTATCCCCTTTAACCTATTTACAGCATCTGCGACTTGAGGCGAAATATACATTTGTAAATGCATTGAAGGAACTATAATTAAGGGCTTTTTCATCCCAACGAAATTCAACGCAGTAGCAGTTATTGGTGTATCAGCTATTCCATAAGCTATCTTTACTATAGTATTTGAAGTTGAGGGAGCTACAATCATTGCATCATTATCTTCTGCCAACGAAACGTGTTCTAGGTCACCAGTAAGTTTAGTAAATACCTCATTCCCAGTAGCCCACTTAAACATCTCTGGAGAAATTAGTTTCGCTGCATCTTTACTCATGATAACGCTCACTTCTGCACCATTCCTCATTAAGCTTCTGGCCAAATCCAATGATTTATATATCGCTACACTTCCAGTTACTGCTAATAATACCTTTCTATCAACTAGATCCTTACTTACACTCCCGATTATCTTCTTTGAAGGATGCGTCATGTATGTGTGCATATATATTAACTACATTATATAAAGATATTGATATGGAGCTCGCTGAAAAAGATAAAGGAAGAGATTTCACACTAAGAAATGCAAGAATGGATGATATAGACCAAATAATAAAAATAAATAGACTAACACTACCAGAAAATTACCCATATTATTTTTTCATTGAACATTTAAAGGAATACGGCCTAGCATTTTTCGTAGCCGCAGTTGATGATAAAGTAGTAGGATATATAATGCCTAGAATAGAATGGGGATTTAGCAACATTAAGCAGCTACCCTCATTAGTTAGAAAAGGACATGTGGTTTCAATAGCGGTATTAGAAGAGTATAGAAGAAAAGGAATAGCTACTGCGTTATTAGAAGCCTCAATGAAAAGCATGAAAAATGACTATAATGCTGAGGAAATATATTTAGAAGTAAGAGTTACCAACTATCCTGCAATTGCTCTATATGAGAAACTGAACTTCAAGAAAGTTAAGGTGCTAAAAGGTTACTATGCTGATGGAGAAGATGCCTATCTTATGGCAAGACAACTCTAGCCAGTTTTACCTCACCTTTTTCAGAATCATATTTAGCATAATATCCCTTACTGAAATTACCGATAGATATAACCTTTGTGTTATTTATATAATACTCCTCTTGAACCTCAGAATGAGCATGAAAAAGAATCTTAGGTTGATTAGACAATACCTTAGCCATAACCTCTTGAGAACCAACTTTAACACCACTTATAATCCCAGTGATTGAGCCTTTAGGGGGATAATGTGAAATCACAATATTTGTTGAGAAATCTGAGGAGATATTGAAATACTTTTCGAGATATTTATCAGTATTTCTTAAATATTTTAACACTGAAACATCCTCCATATCCCCAATTATGCCTATAAAATTTCTTATAAACTGAGGGCACTCAATATCCCCTAATCCAATAAAAAGATCAGCATCGAACTCATTTACCAAATTTATAAGATCTAAATTACACGGAAATCCCGCTATGAGGATTATCTTTCTTGCTATACCATTCATCTAGATAATATATAGCTAATGAGGATGCTATAAGATCAGCTGTTGACCCTGGATTAAAATTGTTTCCAATCAAATACCCATTAAGCCACTCTAACTCATTAGAAGATGGACAATCGTTAGAGGAAACAACTCTGGCAACCTTAGACACTTCTAATGCAGCATAAGCTCCATATTTTTTATAAATTAAAGTATCTGGATAATTTGAGAGTATATACAAAAACGCTCTTTGCACATCTCTTTCAAATCCACACAGTCCTTCCTTTATAACGTTATATGCATCAAAGGTTATGGAATAATCATTGACCATATTTAATGCTACTATATCATATTTAGATGAAAACTCCATAAGCGTAAAAAAGTCCACATTTTCTATCTCCCTATAATCCATTGAACTTAATCTACCTAAATATTTCAAATTTACCTCTTTTAATGCATCGAGAAACCATTTAGCCTCTAGAACTCCAAAACTCCTTATAAGTTTAGCAACTTTTTTCCTCAATTCAAAAACGTTATCACTCTTAGCAGCCTCGTATGCAAAGGGCGCAATTAAAAGATAGGTACCAAATAACTGATATTCAAATCCAAATTTCCTAGAATGATTTATCAATTCAACTAACGTATCATAAAGCCTCCTAATCCCCTTAAATCCCCTTACGCACAACTCTTTATAATACGTAGAAGAAATTAACGCACTTTTCACTATATCAATATATTTCACATTATCAAGATCTTGAAATCTACTTGCATTACCTGGTTTAAAAATATAGGATTCTACAAGCGAAGCTTGAGATAAAATATAAGAGACATCATTACAGTGGTCTAATAAATCCTCTGACATCCCTATCACCAACAATCACAACGTTCTCCTTCTCACACCTCATTAATAAACCCTCAATCTCAGCTTGTCTCTCTCCAAATAAAACTGATGAAAAAATACCCTCATAACTTATTATTTTAGAAACGTTATATTCGTTATTACCTAAAACATACGCAATAGAAGGGTAAATTAAAGCTTCATAATCACCTGAAATATGAGCTCTAAATCTCACCTTACCTACTTTTTTACAAACATCATTACAGTATCTCCAAGGTTTATCATCAGCGAAGAGTACAGAAATCTTCATACCCTTGTATATCCCTCGTCTCCTATTATCATATAATAAATTTGCGAAATCTATACCATAATTCTCATTAGCCTCAATAATCCACTCATAATCTTTTTCAAATCCGTCAAAAGATTCAATGAAATCTAAGGCGCCCTTGCGCCCATATATTATTATATCGATATCAGAATTGTTGTGATAATTATCTAGTAAAATAGATCCAGTAACACCTACATTATTTACTCTTACGTATTCTTCTATAAAATTAATAAGAGTATAGATTATATTATCCCTAGCATTTTTCTTTAGTATCTCTTGTAATCTTTCTTCAGGTTTTAAATGTCTAGAAATATTAGATAGAAGAACTATAGGAAAGGATGCATCATAACAACTCTCAAAAGTAAACATTTGATTAATCTTAATAAGATTATGGACACCATATTTCTTAAATATCCTCTCATATCCTTTCCAAAGACCTTTACCGGTATAAACATATTTCAAATAAGCAAAAACATAACCGGGGGGATTATAGTTAGTTAAAATGGTATATACATTGCCCTCTTTATCGATTATAATGTCTCTATCAAAGAAATAATCTCTTCCCATTCTTTCAACCTCACAAACGAGATTGGAGTCCCACTGCTATCCAACATGTTAATATAATGACGTAAAATTCCACCAAAGTATGCATTAGCAATAAACGCTGCACCGACTGCAGCCTCTTTAAACTTAAAATCATATTTCTCACCAATCTCTAAAGAATTCTTATTATATCCAGATACTATAATTGGTAACTTATACTTCTTACTATGCCATTCCACTACAATCCTAACAAGCTCTAAATTCCTACCAACACTATAAACAGTTGACTTATCGATCCTAGAATATTTATGAAGAAGATAAGCTATCTCTCCATCTAAGCCAGATAAATATGTCCCACCATAGCCATCAACAATTTTACCGTTAATAACGATAACAATTGCTGCAAATCTTCTTCCCATTTCAACTAGAATAAAATCATCTAGTTTAAGATAAACCCTATAGAAAAACGCAGAAGCAACTTTGTCTGCAGTACCCTTATCTATGACGTTTATCTTCCTTTCATGAGGTACACTGTCTAGCTCAATTACTGAGGGAATCGTAAAAGAATTGTATAAAGGCAAATATTGCTTTGAAGCTAATAGAAAATCCCTTAAAGGACCGTGAGATAATGGATCTTTTAGCGTAAGAAGAAATATTTCTCTATTGTCAATTTTTCTAATGTTATAAAAAGGTAAACCATGACCAGAAGGTAAAGCCACTGCTTTAGGTCTATAATCCGCTATCAATTTAGCTAAAATTATAGCGTTTTTCTCTACAAGATCTGTAGGTATCTCAAAATATTTAACCAAATTCCCCATCTCATCAACAAAGGCAAAAGCGTAACTTTCACTACCTGGATCAATACCGACATAAATCATCAGTGGCTGCCTCGCCATATCATTATTTCAAAACGGCTTTTCATCATCATCAAAATCAAGATAGTGCAACACAAATATATAAAGCATAGTATCTGACACCTTACCTAAGGCTTTATATCACCTTGATATATAAACTAAGAATCTTCAACGCGCCGCGGCCGGGATTTGAACCCGGGTCAGGGGCTCGACAGGCCCCCATCCTAGACCACTAGACTACCGCGGCAATTTCACGTATGCATGAGTATCTACTAATAACTTACTTAAAAAGCCTTCGCTCGTTGAAATCCTCAGATAATATATAATAAATTAAATGAAATGGTAGCGGGGCCTGGATTTGAACCAGGGACCTCGGGGTTTCCCAACGCGTGCTTTAAAGAGTATATGAGCCCCGCGGCCTTACCAGGCTAGCCCACCCCGCTATTCTACCCCGCTATTTTAAGATATAATTTGTAGTACCTTTAAAGTTATTGTTATCCTTTCCGCTAGAATAACTTACTCAAACTTAATTCTTGAGCTATTCGTGTCTTCATTATAAATTCATAGCTATCTAAATAATAAGATAGAGTTACTTATGCACCAAATAAAAATATGCTACAACTATCAAGAAGATAGCGAAAAGAGGGCCACGTTTAATCCTCACGAAAATATTTATTAAATAAAAATGTCATTACATTTTTAGCTCATGAGTTATTAAGCAGTTATGAAGGAGTAATTGTTAGTTTATCGCCAGAAAGAGTGCCAACAGTCTTAAGAGGAATGATACCAGCTATAATGATAGGAAGGGCTAAAGCGTTATCTATTTAATAAACAGGGACCAAATACGATGCGTATAAAACACTTTCAAAAATTGGTAAAAAGAAGGCCTTATTAGAAAAAGTTCAACTTAATGTCACTCCAGAAAATGAGACTATAAGACTAGCAGTATCTGTTGGGAAATTAGTTATTAATAATCAGACTAAAGCCAAGATTTGTTAGGACATGATTTACTAGTAACAACTAAAGATGATTACGTCATTTACGCTGGTAGAGTCAATCCTAATTAGACTAGAGTAGTTGTAGGGCAAGGAGGCTATGCTGCTACTAAAATACATAGGCAAAAAGTTCTACACAAGAATTCAGGTAATACTTAGAAACACATTAAATACTATAGCTCCGTTCCTTCTTTTTTATTACTTAGAAATTTATCACTATATTATATATTAAATTTCTCTTTGCAATTTTATTCTATCGAGTCCAGTTTTCTCACTATATAAGTAGATAATTAAGAATGCTCTTTTTCCAGTTACAAGGTAAATATTGACATACAAGAAAAGCACCATAAGTTGTACTTAAACTAGATCGTAGGATGATCTAGGGATTCTCTACATCGAGTCTATTTAACTGAGGAGTTTAAGGGCTTAAGGAATCACTTTAACTTTTTCGTCGAGGTTCATGAAATAACTCATAATATTAAGGATCTTTTTACGTCTAATCATATGCCTCTTCGGATGAACTAAATCATGCTCTAAAATCAAGAATAACATATAAAGAAATCTTTCTACGATGAGATTTAAATAGTGGAAAATACAATAGGGATTTTGGCCTTAGACTGAATAGAAGCAATTAACACTTTGTTACAGTTATACTAATTGGAAATATAATCAAAATAATAGAAATTTATAAGCGCCGGGGACGGGATTTGAACCCGTGCGGGGAAACCCCCACTGGCTCTCCAGGCCAGCCCCTTAGTCCGCTCGGGCACCCCGGCACTCTATATATTATATAGAAGGGTAAAAAGGTTTATATTAATTGTATCTCGATGTAAACATCTTCTGGTACTCTGACTCTCATTAATTGTCTCATTACACGTTCGTCTGCTGCAATATCTATTAATCTTTTATGTACTCTCATCTCCCATTTTTCCCACTTTTTCCTTCCTTCTCCATGAGGAAGTCTCATTATTGGAACTTCCAGTTTGCTAGTTGGTAATGGTATCGGACCCCTCATTTCTATTCCTGTTTTCTCAACGATACCCCTTATTTGTGTTATAACATAGTTTAAATTCTCCACGTTAGTACTCCATAAGCGAATTCTAGCTTTTGTAGGCATAAAACCACCAATAAAAAAATTAAATTATTATTTGATTTCTACTTTGGCTGGTTTTACATCAACAATTATACCGACTCCAACAGTCTTACCCATATCTCTCATTGCGAATCTGCCTAGTGGTGGAAACTCATTATACTTCTCTACACATAATGGTTTGATTGGTTTAAATTTGACTATTGCTACATCTCCTTGTTTTAGGAACTGTGGGTTCTTTTCTGCCTCTTGACCAGTTCTCGGATCTAATTTAGACACTAATTCTGAAACCCTACATGCTACACTTGCAGTATGAACGTGAAGTACTGGTGTATAACCATTTGCCAATGCCGTAGGATGCCATACTACTATTATTCTTGCAGTGAATTCATCAGCAACAGTAGGTGGATTATTTGGATGACCTACAACATCTCCTCTCTTTATATCTTTCTTTTCAACACCTCTAACGTTAAATCCAATATTGTCACCTGGTTCCGCTTTATCCATCTTAGTATGATGAGTCTCTATGGATCTAACTTCACCTACTTTGCCCGCTGGCATAAATACGATCTTATCACCGACCTTTAACACTCCACTTTCTACTCTACCTACTGGTACAGTACCTACTCCGGATATAGAGTAGACGTCTTGAATTGGAATTCTTAATGGTTTGTCTACTGGTTTTGGTGGTAACTCTAGCTGATCTAAATACTCTTCCAAGGTAGGACCGTTATACCACTTCATATTTTCTGATTTATGAGTTATATTATCGCCACTGGGTGCAACTACTGGTACAAATCTAACCTTATTTGTATTAAAACCATAACTTCTCATAAATTTGCTGACTTGATCAACAATCTCCTTATAACGTTTTTCATCATACGGTGGTTCTGTTAAGTCCATTTTGTTTACTGCCACAATTAATTGATCTAGACCCATGGTCTTGGCTAGAATTATATGCTCTCTTGTTTGCCCTTCTACGCTCATTCCAGCTTCATATTCACCTTTCTTAGCAGAAACTACTAGAATTGCAGCATCTGCTTGGCTTGCACCAGTTATCATGTTCTTTACGAAGTCTCTATGGCCAGGAGCATCAATTATTGTAAAGAAGTATTTCTTAGTTTCAAATCTCATGAACGTTAGATTTATTGTTACACCTCTTTCTCTTTCCTCTTTTAATCTATCTAGTAGGAATGCAAACTTCTCAGATTCTTTACCTAACTTTTTGGCAGCCTCTTCTGCTTCCTTTACTGTTTTTTCGTCTATGAAACCTCTATCCATTAGTAGCCTTCCCACTAATGTACTTTTACCGTGATCGATGTGACCTATTACTATTAAATTAAGGTGAGGCTTTTGAGACATTTATAACACTCTCTTAACCGATATAGTGATAGAGTTAATAAAAGTTTACCTTGAGCTTAAGGCTATTCTTTCTATCTCTTCTTTTCTTTTAATTGCAAAACTCTTGGGGTCATTATTTGCTGCAGCGATTATTTCTTCCGCTAATACTTCTTCAATAGGTTTTGGATTATTGAATGATGAATCCTTGGCACCAGTAGCAATATGCCTTAAGGCTAAGTCTATTCTTCTTTGTGGAGCTACGTCTACTGCAACATAATACACTATACCACCATACATTATTCTCGTAACTTCTTCTCTAGGTGCACTATTTTCTATGGCTCTAACTAATACTTGTATTGGATTTTGACCAGTTTTTAAATAAATTATGTCAAATGCCAATTTTACAATATTATACGCTAAATGTTTCTTTCCTTTATTTCTACCGGGTCTCATTATTTGATTTATTAACCTCTCAACTATTGGAACCTTAGCCTTACCAAATCTTCTATGTTCATGCCTACCTCCGGTATGAGGTAAATAAACTGGCATTAGAGAAATGTACTTCTTTAGGCTAGGGTCTCTGATTTCAACTTTAGTATCCCACTTACTAAATACTTTGATATCTAATTGCAAGTTCTCTAAGGACATCTATTTGTTACCTCTTAATGGTATCTATGATTTGGATATTTAAATTTATGATACATAAGTATATGCAGTGTATACGTGATGAGTCTTCAGCCAATTAAGGACGAGGATTATATAAAAGTTAATTCCGTTGATGCGTTCTTTATGCCTCTTCATGGTATACCAACTATAGTATGCTATTTAGAAGATGGAAGACAATTTTATCTATTTAGTGTACCCGCAGAAATCGTTATAGCAATAAATAAAACAAAAGGAAATAAAGAGGAGGAGTTTGGCGATAAAAGAGAAAATATATATGATATTATCTCATTTATCCCTGAAATTATGGAAGAGTTTTCTAAGCATATAGAAAAAGTTGTAATAGATGATATGATAAGAGATACGGGAGTTTATGTTGCTACAGTTGAGTTTAAATTTGATGGTGTGATAATTCAGAAAAGAATGATACCAAGTCATGCAATATTTCTTGCTATAATTTCGAATAAACCAATTTTTGTCAAGAAAGGGTTAGTTGATGAACAAGAAAAAGAAAGTAGAGAAGGTCAACAAAAATTTTAAAATTACCCATCTTACTTTTTATATTTATAAATAGATAGTAGCCTATTATCTATAAAATCTATTTATAAAATATTTATCTAACTGGCTTTTGCTTCTTGCCTTTATATAACGCGTCTAAAGATACACCATTTACCATTATAACTTTGTATCTCACTCCAGGCAAGTCACCCATCGATCTACCTAATGTACCTCCAATTCCGGTAATTATGACTTCATCGTGTTCATCAATGAAATTAACACCACCGTCCCCGGGTACGAATGCAGTAACAACTCTACCATTTCTCACTAACTGAACTCTTACACACTTTCTAACCGCTGAATTTGGCTGCCTTGATTCTATTCCTACTTTTTCTAAAACTATTCCTCTCGCCATTGGCGCTCCTCCTAAAGGATCGTATTTTTCCTTTAACTTTAGTATCTTGGTCTTATACTTTCTTTGACTCCTTCTGAATTTTAACCTTTTTAGCCTTAATTTCCTAGCCGCGTATATTCCCTTAGGTGATTTACTCTTACTCACTTTCTCCAACCCCTTAAACTATTACTACATTATCAATATCCATATACCTCTTTAAAATTAGCTTTGCTCTTGCGACATTCCTTCCATTCTTACCTATTGCTAATCCTTTATCTTGAGGATCTATACTAATATATACTGACTTTTTAGAACTAGTATTTACTACTTTTACGCTTCTAACTCTAGCTGGACTCATCAAATTTTTTACTAGTTCTTCTAAATTATCACTATAGGCCACTAATTCTATATCTTTACCTATGATTTTCCTTAACTTCTTAACATTAATACCGCTTTTACCTATTGCAACTCCCATATCTTTTGAATCGACTAGAAATATTATCCTATTATTTTCATTATCGATTATACAATCCCTTACGTTGGCTCTCGTTACTTCTTGAAACAGAGAAATATAACGTATTTCCTCTGGAGTTAATTTAATTTCTGGCAGAAAAAATCACCTCTCCTTTATAATATCCAAAATTTTGGAATTTCCCTCATCAATAATGCTTATTGTGGAAATCATAAATGGTTTGCCACATAGTGTTCCAAGATCCCAACCACTACCTTTATACTCATATACGGGTACGTTAGATAGCTTTGCATAATGCAATATATCTTGCTTAAGATCTCCTCTTAATGTTGATGCGACAATTACCATCTTCACTTTACTTAATTTTATGTATTTTATAGCTCTCTTGGCACCAAAAATAACTTTACCCGTCTTTAAAAGAGATTTCAACTCTCCTTCAAATGAAACTTGTTGTTCTGACACTTTTTATCACCTTAATATCGGCCTCATTGTTAATTCAACCATTCCGGTACCTAGTTTAATCGGATGGCCAATTATAATGTTTTCTACTACACCTTTAAATTCTTCTACATCTCCTCTAGCTGCAGCATCCAAAAGGTGTTTTACAGTAACCTCAAATGCGGCTCTTGCCAACACACTATTCTTCTCCCCAGTTACACCATGCCTACCTATCTGTCTTACGACACCTGTTCTAGTCATCACATCCGCAACCAGCAATATGTGTCTCATGTCAACATCCAAACCTTGTTCTGCTAATACTTTACTAATTTCTCTAATTATAATTTCCCTTGCAGCCTCTATTCCAAATACCTCCTCGATCTCACGAATATTATTAGTTTCTACTTTGGCAATATCAACTCCTTTCACACTTAGAACACCAGATAGATTTGAACCATCTGTTAGAATAATATATTCATCGCCTTTTTTCTGAACTATTGCACGTTTTATTCCCTTTATTCCCTTTATTTTAGTATTAAGTATCTTATCCCTTAATTTAAACAGTGCAGCTATACTATCTATATTAGCGAAACTTATATTTAATGTATTACCCTCAGATTCATCTATCACAAATTCTCCTAATTTCAATCTATTTATAGCTTTTTTAACGTCGTCTACAGTAACGCCTTTGTCTTTAAGCATTTCATTATCAAGTTGGAGAATAATCGACATTGAAGCTATATCAATACTTGTTGAACTAACTACATTCTCTATTTTTGTATACTCTAATTTTCTAGCAACTTCTAACGCTTTTTCCTTATCGTGTTTGTATTCATCAGTCAAATAAATGGTCATCATTGGAGTTGATGGAACTTTTTTTGCGTCTACAATTTCTATTAGTCTTGGAAGGCCTAACGTTACGTTCAACTCTCTTATACCCGCAAAATGAAAAGTCCTTAATGTCATTTGTGTACCTGGCTCTCCTACTGATTGTGCGGCGACAATTCCAATAGCCTCTCCTGGAGCTATTAGTCCTTCACTATACTCTTTAATAGCCAAATCGAAGATTTTGTCAATTTCATCTCTAGTAACCAGTACTTCCTTGTTAGATATCAAATTTTTCAAATCTTCCACAATTTTTTGAGGAAGAATGTTGGAAGCCTGTTTCACTTTCTCTTCTAAATAAGATTTATCCTTTTCATCAATCACGTTTTCCACCCCACGACTCTTTCAAATATCCTGTTTACATCTACCGTTTTACCATGAGCTGAATACATGGGAAATACACCATCATCGCCATACGCTACTTGAATAACTTCGCCATATAAACTTCTTACAGTCCCATCATATTCAGCCCTTAAGTCCGATAAGGCGTTTATTAATCTTCTTTGCATATAACCGCTCTGTGAAGTTCGCACTGCAGTATCCACTAGACCTTCCCTGCCTCCAGCAGCATGGAAGAATAATTCAGTTGGCTTAAGACCTGTTCTAAATGAGGAATATATAAAACCTCTAGCTTCTGGTGAGATGTCATAAGGTTTAAAGTGAGGCAAAGTCCTTGTCATATACCCTCTTTTTATCCTTTCACCTCTAACTGATTGCTGACCTAACATAGCAGCCATCTGTGTTATATTTAATACGCTACCTCTGGCTCCAGTCCTTGCCATTACGTAAGCGAAATTAAATGGATCTAGATATTTACTTGCTATATCGCCAGCAGTGCTTCTTAATTTATCTAATGTATCAAGAATATAGTTCTCTAAACTTTCCTCTAAAGTTCTCCCGGGTATTGGTTCTAACTCTCCATTTTTATACTTTTGTATTAGATTATTAACTTCCACCTTAGCCCTATCTATTTCATTGTAAATTTCTTTCTTTACATCGTCTCCTAGAGATACATCTTCAAGTCTCATTGTAAACCCTTGTAATTCAACAAATCTAATAAATACTCTAAATAGATTATCCATCAACCACTTACCATATTCATCTGAATATTCTTTAATTAACCAATGGAGAATACTTTCTGGTTGCTGGTTGCCTATAGCCTTTTTATCAAACACGCCTTCTAATAATATTCCGTTCTTAATTACTACATACGAATCGTGTGGACAATCCTCATTCTTACATAATCTAGGGCCACTACTAACGTTAGCTTGGCCGTGGAAATTAAAATCTTTAGGTAGGAAAGCACTTACTATTTGTTTCCCAGTATAATACTCTCTAGGTGCTAAAATTGCGGGTTCTCCAAGATCAATTTTAACATCTGCTACACCTAATATTTGCTGGGCTTCTTCTTTAGTTAGTAATGTAGTTTTTACTGTTAGTAGATATGCACCACTTATATAATCTTGAGCAGCTCCTATAATTGGACCACCATATCTTGGGGTTATTATGTTTTTATGTACAAGCATTATTTCCTTGGCTTCCGCTATTGCCTCTTCTGACTGTGGAACGTGTAAGTTCATTTCGTCTCCATCGAAATCGGCATTATATGGAGGACATACAAGCAAGTTTAACCTAAATGTTAACCCTTTTAGTACTCTAACTCTATGAGCCATCATTGAAATTCTGTGAAGAGAAGGTTGCCTATTGAACAAAACCACATCTCCATCAGTTAAATGACGCTCTACTACATATCCGGGAGCCAAAGTTGATGCAAGTTCCTTTCTATCTTTAACATATCTTAAATCGATTCTTCTACCATCTGGTCTAATCACGTAATTAGCACCAGGCCATTTATCGGGGCCATTAATAATAAATTGTCTTAGTTTTTCTATATTCCATGGGGTTATTCTTTCTGGAACTGTAAGCGTTCTAGCTATAATCTCTGGGACTCCTACTTCATCAATACTAATATTAGGATCTGGAGATATGACCGTTCTGGATGAGAAATCAACTCTTTTACCAGATAAATTACCTCTAAATCTACCTTCTTTCCCCTTTAATCTCTGTGCAAGTGTTCTTAATGGCCTTCCTGATCTATGCTTAGAAGGAGGTAATCCCGGGATCTCATTATCAAAGTAAGTTGCAACATGATACTGTAAAAGATCCCACAGATCTTCTATTATTAGCTGTGGAGCTCCGGCATCTATGCTCTCTTTCAATCGTTCATTAATCCTAACTATATCGACTAGCTTATGAGTTAGGTCGTCCTCGGCTCTTATTCCACTCTCTATCATGATAGAAGGTCTAATTGTAATTGGAGGAACTGGAAGAACAGTTAATATCATCCACTCTGGCCTACTGGTTGTAGGATCGTAGCCCAATATTTCGACATCGGATTCTGGTACTTTCTCCAATCTTTCTCGTATATCGGAAGGTGTTAGTTTTGCTACACCTTCTTTCCTCTCTTCATAGAAATTATACGGTTTCTCTAACTTTATCTTGAACTGCTTTTCGCCACAATGTGGACAAACTTGAGCTTTCATTGCAGTCTTCTTTACGTATTCAGTTAACCTCCTGGCTGCAGATGGCCATCTTTTCTTTATTGCATTATATATTCTAGAATATTTCTCTATTTCGTCTTCAGAAATTTTAACTCGACCACACCTTCTACATGTAGCCTTTAGAAACTCATATACATGTTTTACAAAGCCTACATGAATTACTGGTCTAACTAATTCTATATGCCCGAAGTGTCCAGGGCAGTTACCTAAAGTATTACCACAAGTAGGACATTTCTGCCCAGGTTCTATAACACCTAACCTAGGGTCCATTACACTACCTTCTATCGGAGTCCCATCTTCATCGTAAACGTCTGGAGTTATTATTGCGGTCACTGACATCTTTCTTATTTCGTCAGGAGAAAGTATTCCAAATTTTATTCCTTTTATATTCTTTTCACCCATTTCCTTTACCCCCACTCAATCCAACCCTATCCTCTAAAATTAATCTAGGTGAGATAATCATACTCATTAATTCTTGAATTAAAAGCTTAAATGCATAAGATACAGTAACTGGGAACAGGTTACTCTTATCACCATGTATTGGACATATATATTTATTCTTATTCTTATCGTACCAACCTATATAACCGCATTGATCGCAAACGTAAATTGTTGTCCTATCAGAGTTATCTAATAACCTATCCTTAAGGAGCATTGCAGTACCAAAACCAATTAAACAATCTCTTTCCATTTCTCCAAATCTCAAACCACCCTCTCTTGCTCTTCCTTCAGTTGGCTGTCTTGTTAAAATTTGGACTGGACCCCTAGCTCTGGCGTGAATCTTATCTGCTACCATGTGATGCAATTTCTGATAGTACACTACTCCAAAGTATATTCTAGATTTAATTTTCTGTCCACTACGACCATCATACGTTACTTCGGTAGCGTCTGGTAAATACCCATATTTCAAAATCTCATTTTGTAATTGTTCTATAGGTGTCTTGTAGAAAGGCGTAGCATCTACAATATTCCCAGATAATGCAGCATATTTACCAGCTATTCCTTCCATAATTTGGCCTAATGTCATTCTAGATGGCAATGCGTGAGGATTTAATATTACATCAGGCACTACACCTTTAACAGTATATGGCATATCAACCTGTGGTATAAGCATACCAATAACACCTTTTTGTCCATGTCTACTGGCGAATTTATCACCTATTGAAGGTACTCTAAGATCTCTTACTCTTACCTTAACTAGCTTATTGCCCTCCGCAGTTTCAGTAATTAAAACTAAATCTACGATACCCATTTCACCATGTCTAGTAACTATTGAGGTATCACGCTTAGCTTGCTCTGGAGATAATTCTTTAAATTCTTGTAAGAATCTCGGAGGACTAACTTTACCTATCAATACATCTCCTCCTTTCACTTCGACCTCAGGTGAGACTACTCCGTTGTCCTCTAGAAGTCTATAGTATTCTTTGCCTTTATATCCTCTAACACCTGGTTCCGGCATTACTATTTTGTCTTCTTGACCTCCAGGATATTTTACCTCCTCCGTTGAGTAAAGTCTAAAGAATGTAGACCTATACATTCCTCTCTCAACGGAGGATCTATTCATAATTATCGAATCTTCCATATTGTATCCAGTAAATGATATTACAGCTAGGATAGCGTTATTTCCGGCTGGTCTGTTCGTATAGCCTATAATATCTAATGCCCTAGTTTGAACTAAAGGTCTTTGTGGGTAATGGAGTAAATGCGCTCTTGTATCCGTACGTAACTGATAATTCGCTGCATATAGACCTAAAGCTTGTTTCGCCATAGCTGACTGATATGTATTTCTAGGAGATTGATTATGCTCTGGGTAAGGTATTATAGACGCTGTTATGCCCAAAATAGCTGGAGACCATATCTCTAAATGAGTATACTCTGGAGTTAAGTCACTAGGTTCTAAAGCAACATAAGCGTTCTCCTCTTCTTCCGCATCTAGATACTCTATCTTCCCTTGTCTAACAAGATCGTCAAAGGTAATAGAACCAGAGTCTAACTTTTCAATATCTTCTCTAGTTACCAACGGGTTACCGTTAGAAACAATTATAAGTGGCCTTCTAACTCTTCCAGAATCACAATTTACATGAACTTCATTAATGAAATCTGTAACTATATGACCTACATTTACCTCATCGCTAATTTCTCCATTTCTCCTTCTTTCCCTGATCTTCTTGGCTAATTCTTCCCCATCTCGATAATAGCCTACTAATCTTCCGTTAAGTATAACTTTAGACCATTTTAGATATTCATTCTGATCCTCTCCGCCTTCCGTTACTCTTCTTATAACCTCCTCCACCGGAACTACTCCCATTTCGTATAGTGTTTTTTCCACAATCCTCTCATTTATTCCTACTGCAATTTGAGCCATTAACGCTAAATTCTTAACTAGTCCACTATTTGGACCTTCTGGTGTTTCAAAGGGACACATCCTACCCCATTGCGTACCATGTAAGTCTCTAGCCTCGAAATTAGGTTGACCCCTTGCTAAGGAGGATATTACTCTCCTCAGATGGCTTAACATAGAAAGCCAGTTAGTTCTATCAAGTAATTGACTAACTCCAGTTCTTCCCCCAACCCAGTTCCCAGTAGCTAATGCGTGCCTTATTCTTTCTGTTACAATATCTGGTCTAACTAATGCCTTTAAAGCTAGCTTCCTACCTCTTACCTTAGATTTTTCTAATTGGTACGTTAAATCTTTTACGAAAGCTTTGAAAGCTACTCTAAATAATGACGCGAATAAATCTCCGGCTAATCTTAATCTTTTATTAGCGTAATGATCTTTATCATCAGGTTCCCTTCTACCTAGATATAGTTCAATAACTTTTGATATAGCATAAGCTAAATAATATGCTTTCTTTCTTCTATCGTCTGCCGAAGTTCCTAAATGAGGTAGGAAGTATTTATCAATTATTTGTTGCGCTTTTTCTATCCTATTCTCTCTCTTTTGACCTATTGCTACTCTACTACCTATAAAATCTAGCGCATCATCAACATTAGCTATAGAACTTGCTTGTTCTAAAGAGGGAAATAATTCGTTCTGAATCTCAGGATCTAATGATACTGCGTATACTATGTCCCTGTCAGTTAATATACCAAGTGCTCTCATTAGAATAACAAACGGAATTTTACCTGGAACTGCTGGAAATGATACGTGAAATGTGCCATCTTTTAGTCTTTCTATCGTAACAGGTACTCTGTAGCCTGCGGTACTCGAGATAATTTTCGCTGTATGCGTGATATTTGATCCCGTCTTTCCTGTATCTACAAGAACTCTATTTGGAGCTAAATCTTCTTGAGTTACTATAACCCTTTCGGACCCATTTACTATGAAGTAACCTCCAGGGTCTTTAGGATCCTCACCTATCTCAATTAGCTTATCTAGAGTATACTGTGATATTGGATCTATTGCTGATTTAAGCATTATAGGTAAGTCTCCTATATAAACCTCCTCTGGTTCTGCTTCAATATTGTTTTCAACTGGAATCATTGTAAGCCATAGTGGAGCAGCATAAGTCAAGTTCCTTAATCTAGCCTCCATTGGACTGATCTCCCTTTCTCCCCTATCTGATTCCCTAACTCTTGGTTTTCCTATTCTTATCTTGCCTAATCTAACTTTCAAACCTGGAATTTCTGTCGGTATTTCTCCTTGCTCATCAATGATCTCTTGAAGCTTGTTTCTAACAAAGTCATTGTATGAATCCAGATGCTGTCTAACTAAGCCCTTGGATTTAAAGTAGGCTTCGATAACTTTCCATTTTTCATCAATGCTTAAATTAGATGACAACTCATTCACCCACTAATTACATACCTATACGAGACAACTTCTCCATATAATTGACTCTTCCTTATAATTCTAATTATATCCCCTGGTTTCGCATTTATACTTCTAGCAACGGGATCTGAGGCCCTTATCCAAGGCAATTGTTCTGGCCTAATTCCTAATTCTTTTAGAATTTTATACGCTTCATCGATACTAAGTACCTCATGCTTAGGTACAAGATAATGAATTCTTGGATCAATTTTCCTATTAGATGATCCTCTCATTATTAACCATTATTCACATACTACATTTGGTTAATAAGAGTTTTACTCTGACTTACTTAATAGGCTATATAATATTCAATGCGCTAGCTTTTAAGTACTTTGTAATTTTATTCATAAATACATATATAAAACTTAAATCCAGTTTTAGAATCATTTATTCCTAATCTACAAGAAATTACTTAAATCTTAATAGTATCGAAGCGACCTATTGGTTAAAATATTCATCCACAATATATTAATTATTTTTAAATATATAGAAGTAAGTTTTACATTAATATCTAAACTATAGGCATAAACAATACTATTAAAAGAAAATTCTGTCTTCCACGCAATTTCATGGCAAACTAATTTATTCTAATAATGCATTAAGGTCATATAGGTGAATGAAAATTAGTAACTCTGAGAAAAAGCTTAGGCAACCAATAGTAGTAGTATTAGGCCATGTAGATCACGGAAAAACTACATTACTTGATAAAATAAGGGGCACAACAGTGGTTAAAAAGGAACCTGGAGAAATGACACAAGAGGTAGGAGCTAGTTTTGTTCCGAGTTATATAATTGAAAAATTAGCAGAACCTCTTAAAAAGGTAATACCTATAAAACTCCAGATACCAGGATTATTATTTATTGATACACCCGGTCATGAGTATTTTTCGAACTTGAGAAGAAGAGGTGGAAGCGTAGCGGATATTGCAATCCTAGTTGTTGATATAACTGAAGGTCTACAGAAGCAATCAATAGAGTCAATACAAATACTAAGAGAAAGAAAAGTTCCATTTCTCATAGCTGCTAATAAAATAGATAAAATACCAGGGTGGAAATCAACTAATGACATACCGTTTTTAGCGTCAATCGAGAAACAACGAAACGATGTTAAAGTTTATTTAGACAACTTAGTCTATAATTTAGTTTCTCAACTGGCAAACTTAGGCTTTAGCGCTGAACGTTATGATAGAATAAAGGATTTCACTAAAACAGTAGCAATAGTTCCCGTTTCTGCGAAGACTGGTGAAGGCATTGCAGACCTTTTAGCATTACTTGCTGGACTAACCCAAAGGTACTTAGAGACTAGATTAAAGTTTGCAGAGGGCCCGGCAAAGGGAGTTATATTAGAAGTAAAAGAAGATCCTGGGTTAGGACATACCATAGATGTTATAATTTACGATGGAGTTCTTAAGAAAAATGATACTATAATATTAGGAGGTATTAACGGCATTATTATAACTAAAGTTAGGGGAATATTTGTACCTAGACCATTACAAGATATGAAATTAAGCAAATATGATTTAACGCCGATAGATGAAGTATATGCGGCAGCTGGAGTGAAGATATCTGCACCTAATTTAGAGGAAGCCTTAGCTGGATCGCCACTTTATGTGATAGAAGACGAGTCTAAAGTTGAGCAATATAAACAGCAGATAGAAGAGGAAATTAAGGAAGTTAGACTCTACAGTGATATTAATGGAATAGTACTCAAGGCGGATAGTTTAGGAACATTAGAGGCCTTAATTAGCGCTTTACAGCGTGAAGGGATACCAATAAGGCTAGCAGATATAGGACCAATTTCGAAAAGAGACGTTATAGAAGCGAGTATAGTAGCTCAAAGATCAAAGGAATATGGAATTATCGCTGCTTTTAGAGTAAAATTGTTACAAGGAATTGATACTAGTGGAGTAAAAATATTATATAACGAAATAATTTATCAATTAATTGAAGATATCAAGAAGCATATAAATGAAATAAGAGAAGCAGAGAAAAGGCGTACATTTGACACTTTGATATTACCAGGTAAAATAAAGATCTTACCGGGTTATGTATTTAGACGTAGTGATCCAGTAGTAGTAGGTATTGAAGTGATAGGAGGTGTCATAAGACCCAAGTATCCTTTAATTAAGGAAGATGGAAGGAGAGTTGGTGAGGTACTACAAATCCAAGATAATAAGAAGAGTCTCGAAAGGGCTACTAAAGGAATGGAAGTTGCAATATCAATTAAAGGCAATGTAATGATAGGAAGACATATAAATGAGGGAGACATTTTATACACAGACGTGCCTAAAGAAGACCTTGAGATATTGACCAATAAGTATCCAAGTTCTATTACAGATGATATGAGGGAAGTAATAAAAGAAATAATAAGAATAAAGAGAAAAGAAGATCCTTTATATGGATTAGGATTACAGATCTGATTTATCGAAAAATAACGACATCTCCCGCTGAGCTTTTTCGATAGAATCAGACGCATGAATGACGTTTTCTGACTTAGATAACGCGTAATCCCCTCTTATAGTGCCAGGAGGAGCTTCTTTAGGATCCGTATTACCAATCATTCGCCTTATCACTTGTACTACATCATCACCTTCTATCACCATACATACTACTGGACCGGAGGTCACATAATTTACAAGTTCTTCAAAGAAACTTTTTCCTTTGTGCTCATCATATAATTTTTCAGCTATGTCCCTTGACATTTTCACCATTTTAAGAGATACAATTTTTAATCCTCTTTTCTCAAATCTACTAATTATTTCCCCTATTAATCCTCTCTTAACTCCATCCGGCTTTATCATTACAAATGTCCTTTGCATAACCATTTTTCATCGAACCTTCATGTATCTAGTAGTCCATTTATACTTCTTTGGATCTCTATGATACTTTAACATTGATTTCCTACACTTACTTGAACAAAACCATAAGATTGTACCATCATTCCTTACATACATTAATCCAGTTCCTGGAGGTATTTCGTGACCACAGAAACTACATTGCCTAGTAGTAGGCATTTAAACCACAAATAAACAATATGGGTGAAGTATTTAAGTGAATTGTTCATAGTAATAGCTGGTGGAAAAATGAGTGAAAAAACCCAGCAATCACAAAGTTCATCTATAATAGAAGAATTTGGATTTCCCGCGGAAGTTATCCAAATTTTAGATAGGACTGGTGTAACTGGAGAAGTTACCCAAGTAAGAGTAAGGGTATTAGAGGGTAGGGATAAAGGGAGAATACTTACCAGAAACGTAAAGGGACCAGTAAGAGTAGGTGATATTCTAATATTAAGAGAGACAGAGAGGGAAGCTAGAAAAATAACAACTAAGAGGTAACAAAAACTAATGCCATTATACGTAATCGATAAACCTTTAACATTACATATATTAACGCAACTTAGAGATAAAAATACCGATCAAATTAACTTTAGGAAAAATCTGGTAAGATTAGGGAGAATACTGGGGTACGAAATAGCAAATACATTAGATTACGAAATAGTTGAAGTTGAAACGCCATTAGGTGCTAGAACTAAAGGGATAGATATAACAGACCTAAACAACATAGTCATTATAAACATATTAAGAGCCGCAGTACCCTTAGTTGAGGGTTTACTTAAGGCATTTCCTAAAGCGAGACAAGGTGTGATAGGGGCAAGTAGAGTAGAAGTCGATGGGAAAGAAGTACCAAAAGATATGGACGTTTACATATACTACAAAAAAATACCAAATATAAGAGCTAAAGTTGATAACGTAATAATTGCAGATCCCATGATTGCAACAGCAAGTACTATGTTAAAAGTACTTGAAGAAGTTGTGAGAGCCAATCCTAAAAGAATATATATTGTGTCAATAATTTCTTCAGAATATGGAGCCAACAAAATTCTCTCTAAATATCCATTTATTTACCTTTTCACAGTTACAATTGACCCTGAACTTAATAATAAAGGCTATATTTTGCCTGGTCTCGGAGACGCTGGAGATAGAGCATTTGGGTGATGAGATGTGGATGATGATGTAAAAATAGGATTGGAAGTTCATGTTCACATAACCGCGTTGAAAACTAAACTGTTCTGTTCATGTCCATCGGATTATACTGGAAAAGATCCAAACACAGTAACTTGTCCCGTATGTTTAGGATTACCTGGGGCTATTCCAGTATTGAATGAAAATGCAGTAAAATATGGCATCTTAACTGCATTAGCCCTTAACTGCCAAATTGCTGAGAAATTAATTTTTGATAGGAAACATTATTTTTATCCAGATATGTCTAAAAATTATCAAATATCTCAATATGATGGACCAGGTAGTATGGCCATAGCAAAAGACGGTTATATCAAATTAAACGATAAAATCATAAGAATTAGAAGAATAAATATAGAAGAAGATCCAGCAAAGATAGTCTACCCTACTGGTTCTATACTAACTAGCAAATATACGTTACTAGATTATAATAGATCAGGCACACCATTGTTAGAAATTGTGACAGAACCAGATCTAAGATCTGCTAAGGAAGCCAGATTCTTCTTAGAAAAATTAAGATCAATTCTAGAACATTTAGGTATATGTGATTGTAGTATTGAAGCTGCAATGAAAGCTGATGTAAATATATCAGTAAAAGGAGGAGAGAGAGTTGAGGTTAAGAATGTAGGTTCTCCTAAAGACGTGGAGGATGCTATAAATTATGAAATCGCAAGACAGAGAGCCAGTGTACTACAAGGTATCAACATAAAAAGAGAGACCAGACATTGGGATAACGAAAGAAGAGTTACAGTACCTTTACGAACTAAAGAAACAGAGGAGGATTATAGATACTTTCCAGATCCAGATTTACCACCATATTCAATAACACCAGAGCTTATCGAGAAATTTAAACGTGAAATGCCAGAGTTACCAGACCAGAGAGCAGAGAGATTTGTAAAACAATACAATATTACCCCGTATCAAGCTCAAGTTTTGGTTAATGAAAAAGCGTTAGCGGATTTATTTGAAGAAATTACAAACAAGTATAAAAACTATACTAAAGTTGCAAATCTACTAATTAACGATTACATGAGATGGCTTAATGAGAATAATATCACGGTAACCCAAAGTAAAGCTAAAGCTAATCATATTATCGAACTATTTGAATACTTAGATTCTGGCTTAATATCAATAAAAATAATAAAAGAGCTATTACCTGAAATGATCTTAACTGGAAAAACTCCGGGGCAACTGATTAAGGAAAAGGGCATGACAAACATTAAAGATGAAAATTACTTAGAAAAGATCATAGATGAAGTATTAAACGAAGAGAAAGAGGCTGTAGAGAAGGCTAAGAGAGATCCGAAAGTTGTGAATTATTTAGTAGGAATGGTAATGAAGAAAACGGGAAAAAGAGCAGATCCTCAAATGACAGTTGAAATGATAAAACAGAAGCTAGGTTTAGCTTAGCATGGAGATTTTTATGATGCAGGATAGTCAAATAAAGGAAAAAGAATTACGGCTTAGGCTATTTAGTGTTGATATCTTAAAAGAATTGAAAAATATTTATACTTATAAAGAATTATCTAATTTCTTCAATATTCAAGAAAGTTTGATATGTAGATACGTTAATGGGAGAACAATACCTAGCGAGAGACAAGCTTTAGAAATCGTTACAAGGATAAAGAATAAGGAGTTTCTATATAATTTCTTTATAAGAAAAATAAGAGTTTATGAAGATGATTTCATAGATGTATCTAACCTACTATTTTATCCTAACTTGCTAAGAACATTTCTGGAATTATATTTAATTAAGTTAAATAAAGTTAATGATATAACAAAAGTAGTAGGTATTGCATCAAACGGAATCCCATTTGCTACAATAGTAGCTTCAATATTAGAAAAACCTCTCATAATATCGAAAAAACATAAGGACTCTACTCAGATACAATATATTGAGGAAAATATCAGAGAAAGCAATGGCGTAATTTCAACAATTTACTTAAGAGGAGATTACATTTCAAAAAAAGATAAAATACTTATAGTCGATGATGTAATTAGAAGTGGAAAAACACTGCTTTCACTTTATAATTTAATAGGTAAAGCAAATGCAAATGTAGTAGGTGCTCTTATAATAGCAACTAATACTGATATTTGGAAGTATAAATTCGCAAACAAAGATATAAATCTTATGGTGCTTTTTAAAGTATGAGTATAGCTAAAATTCAAAGAAACGTTTACGCCATAGGTGGTAGATTAATAGATGATAATGATGCCAATGCGTATCTAGTTTATGACGACGAAAAAAAATATTATACGCTTATTGACACTACAACTGGTGTTAACATTCGATATGTAATAGAGAGTCTTTTAGAAATCTTAAAAGGAAAGGACAAACTAAAATACGTCATATTAACAAGCTGTAAATTCGAAAATAGTGGTGGATTATACTATATTTATAATTTATTTAAACCAATTACAATAGCCCATTTTCCAGACTCTATAATGATCAGAAAAGGTGAGTGTGGAAATAGAACATACACTCCATCCCCAATATCGTTAGAAATTAAGCAAAAACAGTATATTTTGGATAATTTTTTAATACTTCTAAGTAAAAGTATCACTAATGGAAATATAATAGTAAAATATAATGATGTTTTGTTTTCTGGAAGTAATACAAAGATCACTCAATATACTAAACACATAAAATATATTTGCGATGTAAACAAATGTAGATCAGTGAGTGATTAGAATGGTCTTCGAGGAAAATTGTCAATCTTGTGGAAAAATAAAGGAAACAAAGTATTGTTCAATACTCAAAATTAATGTTTGTTATGAGTGCTGCACATTGTGTAAAAGACGAAGTGATTGCAATCTAAGAGTTTGGTTCAAAGATTTAATTCCAAATAAAAAACAGCTGTTTAGAAAACAAGAAAAAACTTCATTAGAAAAATATTTTTAATTAAATTAAGTTACATTTGTTGGAAGGATTTATAAGTATTCTTATAGATCTCGGAATTCTCTAAGGTTGAGGCCATACGTTTATACTTTATAGCATCACCTAATGAGTTCTCCCCATGCTCCTTAGTCCATTTATCAAGAGGTATTTGATATTCTCTCAGTACTTTATCTCTATACAAATCATTTAATACATTATAGGTACAGAATGGGATTACTCTACCATCTGGAACAACATAGTGAATATCACATCTCATCACTCTTTGTACATCGTAGTTATATAAGTCCATGAAGTGCATAGTTCCTAAGAATAATGTTCTGTAGTGCCACTCTCCAAGTGCTTCGTAGTTATGATGAATTATTATGTTATAGAGCATCTTATATACATCAAAGTCCTTAGGTCCTTGTTCTTTATCTATGAACTTCCTTATACTATACAATACTTTACTTGCAACCCATACTTTGTTAGCACCTTCCCTTAACTCTTCTTCTTTCTCTTTAAGATATTCTAGCAAACCTTCTAAGTCAATAAACTTCGAAATTGGTATGAAGTGAGGTTCATGATTTCTCCATTCTACATACACATACGTTCCAGCTCCACAAGAAGGATGATTAGCCATTTCGAATTGCTCCTTACCAGTTAATGCTTCAACTAGCCTTGAGAAGACAACAGAAGTACCTATCGGATACCAACTATCCTTAGTTATCTCACCATCAGTTTGTTGTTCTATATTCTTTATAACTTCGGGTATCGTGATTCTGAATTTAGCTCTCATATTCCTTTTCATCATTCCTGTTAAACTCACTGGCTGGAAGTTTACTGACCTAACAACATCCATATTGTATGCTGCGAACTTAACTATATTACCTAGATCATTATCATTAACTGTCTTAATTACAGTAGGAACTAATACAACACTTGTCATTCCCGCTCTTCTAAATACTTCTAACGTGTATGGAATTTCCCAATGATTCTTGGGATTAGTTTTTCTAGTAGTACCGTCAAAACTCATATAAACAGTATTCACTCCAGCTTCTCTAAGAGCTCTAGCGTATTTAATCGCCTTATCGGGATCTTCTAAATACAGCTTGGCAAAAGTACCTCCCCAACTATTTAATTGAATATGTTTTACACCGTTCTCTCTAAGCATCTTTACTATTTCTATTATATCCTCCCTTAATGTAGGCTCTCCTCCAGTAACTTGGATAACCAGCGTAATATCTTGTTTCTTTAATTGATCTACCATAAACTTGATTTGCTCTAACGTAGGTTCATAAACATATCCTGCCTTTTCAGCATAGAAGAAACAATACCAACAAGATAAGTCACATCTATTTGTTATTACTAAATTAACCAATGCTGAATGTTGATGATGCATCGGACATAATCCACAGTTATAAGGACAAGGAGATTTCAAGTCGACATAGGGGACTTTAGGTCCTTTTCCTTCATACTCCCAGTAGTCGAACTTATAGTATAAACTAGAATCTCCGTAATATAAGTCCTCAAATTCTCCATGTTCTGGGCATATTTTTCTTATGAATAATTTTCCTTCCTTTTCAAATATAGTAGCTGGCAAAAGCCTATAGCACGCTGGACACAGTGAATGAGTTACCCTAACTAACTTCTCATATTTAGCTAATGTTGGTAAGGGTCCTCCTATCTTAATTTCTTTATCTCCAAATTTGACTACTCCTTCCTCGAAACTTGACGGTGCAGGCAAAAGTCTCGAATGCCTTTCAGTGTTTACTGTCTGAGCCATTGAAAGTATGATTGCCGATCTTTATATATAAAGATATTCTCTTTGACTTACGTACATTCAGTTAATACCAACCTATAAAATTATCCCATCCAGTATTTTTAATGAATGTATTTTTATATATGACTACTTTCTTTTCATGGATAACTTGCCCGATAATTAACGGATTAAATGCTAGATATTGAAGTTCATTTAACATTTCTTTTACCGGCGAATTTTTGTCTATAATTAGCAAGGGCAAAAACTCCTCTCCGGCATGCTTTAAAATATCGAGTTCAGTTAAATTTAAACGAAGCTTTAGCGTATTGAACACGTTTTTATCAATTGGAATTTCGGTAATATTTATCCCTAAATCGAAATTATCGATTATTTTGTATAAAGATACCATAAGACCATCACTAATGTCCGTAGAATACTTAATGAACTTACAATATTTTTTCATAAAAAATAGTAATGACTTTCTAACAATAGGATGTTTTACTTTAAGTAATGATTCTGGCAAGATCTGTATATTAAAATTGTTTATATAGGAAATAAAAACATTCGTGGTATAACCAATATAATCGCCAACTACTAAAAGATCGCCATCATCAATATCTTTATTGCTAATATCACATAAAACTTCTCCTTCTACAAAAACATCAACCCAACCACTAGAATCAGAATCATTTAAATCACCTCCTATATACCTTCCTCCATAATAATGGATAGCATCAGATATACCTTTAATAAGTTCTTCTGCTTTATTCACATCAAAATCTGGTGGTAAACCCAATGAAATTAAATAAAATTCCGGTTTGACTCCCTTCGCTATAATGTCACTGGTAGAGGCTGAAATCGCTTTCCATCCAATATCGTAGAGTGACATAAACGGAAAAGTATAGGATAGCTTGAATCCATCCACCTTATATCCTCTTTTTTCATGAATGAATACATCGTCTAATAGTTTAATATCCACGTAATTCTTAATATATCTCTTGATGAACTCGTGCTCGCCTATATCTTTAAGTTTCACAAAGTATTAGTTACTTATCAAAGTCTTATTTAATTTCTCAAAAATAATGCTTTAAAGCCGCCGGCGGGATTCGAACCCGCGACCGCCGGCTATCTCACTTTGGGTACGAGGCCGGCGCTCTAACCAGGCTGAGCTACGGCGGCATCATTTTACTATATATTTAGTGGATTATTTAAAGCTTAAAATATGAACTTTGCTTCATCTATTCTGAGCTTCTCATATTTCTGAACCTTTAATTATTGCTTTTGCATAGCCTATAGCTCTCTCTATTAACTTATCATAAGATCCTAGGTAGTTTTTAGGGTTAAATACGTTCTCAAGTTCTTGCTTAGAGAAATAACTTAGAATCAAATTATCCTCTAGACAAACCTCTAATAACGTTTTTCCAGTTTGCCTTACTTTTGACGTTAGTTTGCTAACGTACTGATGAGCCTCGTGCCTTTTCATGCCTTTTAAGGTTAAGTTTATCATCAGACTTTCTGCCATTATTTGTCCTTTAGTCAAGTTCAAATTCTTTTCAATATTCTCGAAGTTAACTCTTAGATTCCTTAAAAGATTTGTCATACTATCCAATATTTCGTCGATAATTAGAAATTCGTGTGATATTACTATTCTCTCTGACGAACTGTTAGTCAGATCTCTTTCGTGCCATAATGGAATATTTTCTAATGACGCTACAACAAGAGAGCGTAAAACCTTAGCTAAACCCCCAATCTTTTCTGACGTAACTGGATTTTCCTTCTGAGGCATAGTACTACTTCCTACACGACCTTCTACGCCTTCACTTATTTCATTTATTTCCGGTCTCATCAATTCTCTAACTTCTAATGCGAATCTATCACATTGAGATGCTAAAATTGCAAGATCAGAAGTTAATTCTGCAAACGCGTCTCGTGGAGCAACTTGAGTTGAAATCTCATGAGGTCTTAATTCTAAAAGTTTCATAATATTTTCTTCGATTTCTAACCCTATATTGCCCCAAGCAGCCATCGTGCCAACTGCACCTGCTATTTTACCTTTTACTATTCTTTTCTCAACCTCATTTAATCTCTCTAACGACCTAGAAAATTCATAGATGTAATTAGCAATTTTAAAGCCTAAGGTTATAGGTAATGCGTGCTGTCCATGAGTTCTCCCTACCATTACTAAATCTTTGTACTTAATTGCTAAACTAATCATTATTTCCAATATTTCCATTATTTTTCTCTTTACCAATCTTATTGCGTCTCTAAATATTAACGCGTAAGCTGTGTCTACAATATCATAACTTGTTGCTCCAAAATGGACATATCTCCCTGAGTCTCCACTCCTTTCTGCCATTAGCACTACCATAGCCATTACGTCATGACCGATTTTTGATTCAAGTTCATCAACTTCTTCTGGTCTTATTGTTAATGAAGCTTTCTCAACTTTTTGGATATCTTCCTCTTTTACTAAACCATATTTGCTTAATGCTTTTAGTAACGCTATTTCTACTTGAATTCTCCTCTTCAAGATTTCTCCTCTACTGAAAAGCTTTCTCATCTCATTACTACCGTATCTCCATTCTAAAGGACATATACCATCTTCCATGGCTAATTGTAAAGTATGTTCAACATTTATTAACTTATACTGTAATCTCACAACAATGATAATTGCTACAATCGGTAGTCATTCTGCATTACAAATCTTGCATGGGGCTAAAAAGGAAGGTTTTCAAACTATGATAATAACAGATAATAAAAGAGAAGGATTCTATAAAAATTTTAGTTTCATTAATAGTGTTTCTGCGTATACTAGTCTAGATGAAGCAGTATCTATGATTAATGAGATTAAGGATAATGGAATATTGATCCCACATGGAAGTTTAGTAGAATATTTAGGCAAGGAAAGAGTGGATAGAATTGAGACAAAAATTTTCGGGAATAGGAAAATATTCGAATGGGAGGCTAATCAGAAAAAGAAAATGAAACTACTTAAAAAGTCAAACATAAAGATTCCAGAGATCTTTGAAAGACCAGAGGATGTGGATAGATTAGTAATTGTAAAGCTTAACGGAGCTAAAGGGGGTAAGGGATACTTCTTAGCCAAGAACAAAAGTGAAGTGAAAGAGGGAATTCAAAAGCTCATTGAGAGTAAAATGATAAGAGATGAAGCTGAAGTAATTATCCAAGAATATGTTATAGGAGTTCCAATGTATTTTCAGTTTTTCTATAGTAATATTATAAATAGAACAGAAATCTTCGGAATAGATATAAGATATGAGACTAACATAGATGGGCTTAGAAGACTTACTTATGAGTATATGAAAGAACTTGAAATAGACCCTACGTTTGTAGTTGTTGGTAATATTCCAGCTGTGGCCAGAGAAAGCCTACTACCAGTTGCTTTAGAATACGCCAATAACTTCGTTAGAACTACTAAGGAATTAGTATCTCCAGGAATGATAGGACCATTTTGTTTAGAGTCAATAGTGACTGATAATTCAGATATAGTGGTTTTCGAGTTCTCTGGAAGAATAGTTGCCGGAACTAACTTATACATAAATGGAAGCCCATATAGTTGGCTTTACTGGGATGAGCCCATGAGTATGGGAAGAAGGATCGCAAGAGAAATCAGAGTTGCAAACGAAAAAGATAAGTTAAGTCTTGTGGTGAGTTAAATGAATGTCAAGATAGCTGCACTAGCTAGCCATTCTGCACTTGACGTTTTCGATGGAGCTAAAGATGAAGGTTTTCAAACAATAGGGCTGTGTAAAAAAGGAAGAGAAAGGCCTTATTTGGAATTTAAAGCAATCATGGATAAATGTATGATCTTGGATGATTTTAAAGAAATAATCTCGGATAAGGTGCAAGATAGTTTACTCAGCGAAAATGCAATAATTGTTCCTAATAGGAGCTTAGCGGTTTATGTAGGTTATGATGGAATAGAAAACATGAAAACAAAAGTCTTTGGCAACAGATATATGTTACGATGGGAAGAAAGAGTAGGCGAAAAGAATTATTATAAAATACTAAATGAGGCGAAAATCTCTATACCCAAATTATTCAAACCAGAAGAGATCGATAGACCAGTAATAGTTAAACTACCTGAGGCTAAAAGGAAAGTTGAAAGAGGATTCTTTTTTGCTGTAAACAAGGAAGATTTTGAAGTTAAACTTAACGAATTATTAAGAAATAACGTAATAGATAATAAAGGTTTAAAAAATATGGTAATAGAGGAATTCGTGTTCGGAGCTCACTTTAATCTTAACTACTTCTACAGCCCAATATTTAATAGACTAGAACTAATAAGCGTGGATAGAAGAATTCAAAGTGATTGGGATAGCTTATATAGATTGCCTGCTGACATACAAATAAAATTAGGTAGGATACCAAGACTGATAGAGGTTGGCCATGAGCCAGTAACAATAAGAGAAAGTCTATTAGAAAAAGTCTTTGAGATAGGATATAGATTTGTAGAGGCCACACAAAAACTTGAACCTCCCGGAATAATAGGACCCTTTACTCTACAAGTTATGGTGACTCCAGATTTAGATCTTGTCGTATACGATGTCGCTCCAAGAATTGGGGGTGGTACAAATGCATATATGGGAATTGGGAGTCAATACTCTAAATTTTACTTCGGAAAGCCAATAAGTTTAGGAAGAAGAATAGCATTAGAGATAAAGCACGCTATAATAAATAATCTTACTGAAAAAATACTAACTTAATATGTCATTATGATTTTTACGTTAATTAAAGAGATACTACGAAAGTGTCTAGATTTCTATAATGATAAATAACGCATAGATATGTTTAAATAAGATAAAGTAGAGGTATACAAAACGGTGTTTGATGCTAGAATTAATTGTTGGAGGATTTTTTGGTGATGAAGGAAAGGGAAAAGTAGCAGCTTATTTAGGTATTAAAGATAAACCAAAATTAAGTGTGAGAACAGGGTCTATTAATGCTGGCCATACAGTTACGTATTCAGGAAAGATATGGAAGCTAAGGATTATCCCATCTGCATTTGTAAATAAATCCACTGAATTAGCTCTAGCTCCCGGGGCACTTACGTCATTAGACGTCCTATTTAAAGAGATGAGGGAAACTGAAACTTATGATAGATTATATATTGATTCACATGTTGGAATTATAACTGAAGATGAGGTAAGAGAGGAGAAAAACGATCCGTATCTTATGAATGTAATTGGGAGCACTGGCCAAGGCGTCGGATATGCGGAGAGTAAAAGAATATTAAGAAAGTTAAAGTTAGCAAAGGATTATAAAGAACTTGAAAAGTTCGTCATAGATGTTCCTAGTAAAATATTGGATTATTTAGAGAATGGTTACAATATCCTTATAGAAGGAACTCAAGGACATTATCTAAGTCTATACCACGGCGAATATCCATATGTAACTAGTAGAAATACTACTGCATCAGGAATATTAAGCGAGGCCGGAATAGGACCAAAATATGTGGATCACATAATAATTACCTTCAAGAGCTACGTTACCAGAGTAGGAAAAGGCCCACTAGAGGGTGAGTTAACAGAAGAAGAGGCAAAAAAACTTGGTTTGGCAGAATATGGTACAGTAACTGGGAGATTGAGGAGAGTTGCACCATTTAATACTAAACTTGCAAGAGAAGCCATTAGAATAAATTCAGCTACAATAGTCGCCATAACCAAATTAGACGCCCTATTTAAGGATGCGTATAGAGTCAGAGAATATGAAAAACTACCCACTGAAGCCAAGAAATGGTTAGATGAACTAGAAGAAGAACTAAAAACACCTATTGGACTTATTGGCACTGGAGAAGATGCATACGACATGATAGATCTTAGAGAGGAGGTGAAGTAAATGAGCTCTTATGATGTTGTAATAATTGGAGGAGGTCCAGCTGGACTATTCGCTGCATATGAACTAGCGAATTTGGCTAAAGACAATGTTTCCAACTACAAGATACTATTAGTCGATAGGGGAGCCAGAGCAAGTAAAAGAACTTGCCCACTTTTGTCCCCGAAGGAGAAATGTACATTTTGTGATCCATGCCATATTATGTATGGTTTTGGAGGAGCGGGAACGTTCAGTAGTGGAATAATAAACCTTAGGCCAGATATTGGAGGAGAATTGCATGAAATAACGAGAAGTTGGGATAAGGCACAAGAATTAATAAACTATGTTGATGATATTTTCGTAAAATTTGGAGCTCCAAAGGACAGGGTATTTGAACCAAATATGGAAAAAGTCAAAGAAATACAAAGAAGAGCTGCAAAGGTAGGTGCTGAGTTTGTTCCAATTAGACAAAGACATATGGGGACCGATAAAACACCATTAATAATAGAGAATATTGTAAACTACGTTGAGAAGAAGGGAATTAAAATCGGTGAACTAACGGAGGTCATAGATATAGAGAAGAAGGGTAATAAATTCTTACTTAAAACTTCAAGAGGTGAAATAGAGTCTAGAATAGTCATTGCAGCTCCTGGTAGAGCTGGTGCTAAATGGTTCTATGAGCAAGCTAAAAAATTAGGAGTTGATACCATACCAGGGCCATTGGATATAGGAGTAAGAGTAGAAACTGAGTCTTTTGTATTTGATGAACTTACAGAAGCTGTATGGGATCCCAAGGTAATATTATACTCTAAGAGGTACGATGATAAAGTAAGGACGTTCTGTGTTAATCCAAGAGGATATATTATGAAAGAGGTTTACGATGACGGAACTATTGGAGTTAATGGAGAAACTTATGTCGATAAAAAGAGCAATAATACTAATTTTGCGTTCTTAACTACGATTAAACTTTCAGATCCACTTGAGGATACTATAGAATATGGCAAGAGCATAGCTAGATTAATGACTAGACTAGGTGGTGGGAAACCAATATTACAAAGGCTAATAGATTTTCAAAAAGGAAGAAGGAGCACGTGGGAGAGAATAAATAGGTCTACCGTAAAACCAACCTTAAGAGATGTGACACCAGGAGACATAAGTATGGGACTTCCTTACAGAGTAGTAGATAATTTAATAGATGGTTTAGAAAGGCTAGATAGTATAGCACCAGGTATATTCTCTTCAAATACGCTGCTATATGCACCAGAAATAAAATACTATAGCGTAAGAGCTGTAGTGGATAATAATATGGAAACTGTAGTTGATAATTTATTCGCAGCTGGTGATGGAACTGGACTTTCTAGAGGAATAAACGTAGCTGCCGCAACTGGTATATTAGCTGCAAGAGGAATTGCTATTAAGTTAGGGTTAGATTAATATATCACGTTAACGCCTTTTTAATTATGGATTTATCCGAAATTTCAGATATTGATAAGGAAATATTAATGAAACTAGAATACAACTTTCCCTTTGACCCTCAACCTTTTAAAATTATTAGTGAAGAATTAAAAATTTCTGAGGAAGAATTATTAAATAGAATTAAAAAATTGCTAGAAGATGGTATAGTTAAAAGAATAGGAATGTATGTTAGTTTTAGAGCAAAAGGAATGGATGGAGCTTTAATTGCAGCACGTATACCTCAAGATAAGATAGAAAAGTTTAGAAAGATTGCGCTAGGAATTAAAGAACTAACCCACAATTATGTTAGAGATCATCCAAAGTATAACATATGGTTTGTTTTAAAGGCAAGCGATAGAGATACGCTTAACAAGAATGTTAAAGAATTACTAAGCCAGGTGGATTGTAATGATTATGTCATATTATATTCTAAAAGAACATTGAAATTAAGTGTAAAATATGATGTCATAAGAGGTGTATCATGGAGTCCTAACAATACCATAAAAAGTCTTAATAAAGTTCCTACTGCGGAAGAACTAGGGATAGACAAACAGCTATTAACAGAGTTATCTTATCCATTAAAAATCTCACAAAGACCATTTAAAGAAATAGCGGAAAAACATAAAATGAAAGAAGATGAGCTAATCGAATTAGTTAGAGAATTATATGATAAAAATGTAATTAAAGATTATGGGGCAACCCTTAATGGAGAGAAAATAGGAATAGTTGAAAACGGGATGGTTCTGCTAGATACTAGTAATATAGAAAAAACTTGTGAAAAACTAGCTTTAAACATTCCAGAGGCTACACATGTAGTACTTAGAGAATCTAACGATGAAGGCTGGAAATATTTGTGTTATAGTATGATACATGCAAGTAGGAAAGAAACTATAAGAAATGTAGCAAATGAGATCTCGAAAGAAACAGATTCAAGAAGTTACATGATATTGTTCAGCCTAGAGAACCTAAAACCTGGGATCGTTATTTAGTTTAGAGAAAGCTCCTTTTATTTTTAACACAGATGTAGATTTAACAAGTTTTTCAATAAACTCATGATTTGAGATGTTACCTTCGTACTCTAAATAAAAGTAGTATTGCCAAGGTATCGATTTCAGTGGCCTAGAATAGATCATCAAAATATTTATGTTGTAGTCATAAAATACTTGAAGAACTTTATAAAGAGCACCAGGTTTATGAGGAACAGTAAATAATATCATGGACTTATTTCCATTGGAGCTCATTTCTTTAGATAGAACTATGAATCTAGTATAGTTATTATGTGAATTAATCGTAAGGAGAACTTTTAAATTGTAAAGCTTGGCCGCAAAAGTAGAGCAAATAGCTGCAGCCTCTGAATCTTGAGATACGATTTGTGCTGCTTTTGAAGTGCTTTCTACTGGTATGTATTCATTAAAGCCTAACTCCTTTAACTTTTCTCTAGCCTCATTAAAAGCATGGGGATGTGAGTATATTCTCTTGATCTGACTTAAATCATTACTTCTGGTTGCCAGAGCTAATTCTATCTTTCTCTCAATTTCACCTATGACATATATATTATCATAGTTGTAGAGATTATCAAGGGTTTCATTTACTGGTCCTTCTAGGCTATTTTCTATGGGAACTACACCTATGGAACCTTCTCTTTCATCGACTTTCTTAAATACTAAAGATATTATTGATTCACTCTTCAAATTTCCTTTATTAAGCAGAGTAGCTGCTTCATGTGTAAAACTTCCCTCTGGACCTAAATAATAAATTCCATCCGCATCTACCACCTAAAATCTCTACATAAGAGACTTATAAACTATTCTACAATTTTAACATCTATACCTTCATTTGCCAGATTCGTCAAAAGTAAGCTAAGAGCTTCTGAAGATTGAAGCTCGAAAGTTATATATATTTTAGTATATCCCGGTAGTACATCGCTACTATGCCTATCATGAACTATATCAATTATATTACCTCGGATCTTAACCACATAACTTAATACTTTATTTAGTTGCCCTGGCTTATCTGGAACTATTACTCTTACTTTGACAACTCTTTTTTGTCTATATAAAAACTTCTCAGTGAGAGTAGACAATAAAGATAGGTCAATATTCCCTCCACTTACTAGTGAAATTACTTTTTTGTCTATTCCATTCACTTTGACCTTTCCTGAAATTAGTGACGCAAGTGCAGCAGCCCCTGCTCCTTCTGCTAATGTTTTACTTCTTTCCAGTAGTAAAACTATTGCTTCAGCTATTTCTTCATCATCTACTAATACTATATCATCTACTAACTCATTAATGATACCAAAGGTTAATTCAGAAGGATACTTAACCAGTATGCCGTCAGCTATAGAATAGCCGGGCTCTATTTCTACAAGCCTTCCTAGATCTTTAGAAACCTTCATAGAAGGAGAAGAGGAAGACTGAACGCCTATTATCTTGACATTTGGGAATCTATACTTTAAAGCTATACTTATACCAGAAATTAGTCCTCCACCTCCTATTGGAATAATCACGTAATCTGGTTCAACATCGTATAATTCTAATCCTATAGTACCCTGCCCTACTATCACGTCTAAATCGCCATAAGGATGAACAAATATTAAACCAGTGTTTTGAATCAATTCTTCAGCTTTCTTCATACTCTCATGCAAGTACTTACCATATAGTACCACATCTGCCCCATAGGATCTTGTAGCTAAATACTTAGAAGCTGGAGCTGTTTCTGGCATCACTATAGTTGATCTAATATTCAACGTTGAAGCAGCATATGCAACTCCTTGAGCGTGATTACCTGCTGAGACAGCAATAACGCCTTTCTTTTTTTCTTCCTCCTTCAGAGATAACAGTTTATTGAAGGCACCTCTAACTTTAAATGATCCCGTTTTCTGTAAGTTTTCTAATTTAAGATAAACTTTTGCGTTTGTAATCCTAGAAAATGTTGTGGAATAGTCTATTGGAGTAGTATGTACATATTTTTCTATTTTCTCTTTTGCTAGTCTAATTCTATCAAAATATTCTAAATAATTCATCCGTAAAACCCTGCCTTCATCAATTACTCAGATTTCGAGGGCTTCTTCATAATCTCATTAATTTTTGCATTTAATTTTTTAAACGTATCTCCAAGCGTCTCTGGCATAACCTTAGTGTTAAAAATAACTGGCATAAAATTGGAATCACCATTCCATCTTGGCACGATGTGAACGTGAACGTGAGCTTCTATACCTGCTCCAGCTACTCTACCTATATTTACACCTATATTAAAACCGTCTGGGGTATAAATTTCTCTTATAGCCTTTATTGCAACACTAATTAAATTAAATATATCTAATGCCTCATCATTACTTAAAAGCTCAATTGAAGGGACATGCTTGTAAGGGACAACCATTACATGAGCAGTATTATAAGGGAATGCATTAAGTATTATGAAAGCATATTTTCCCCTATATACTACGTAATTTTGCTCATCATTTTCTTCTTTTATTACTCTACAAAATAGGCATTCATCTTGTTTTAGCTTGCTAGTTTCAGAAATATACTTAGCTCTCCATGGTGCCCATAAAATATCCATAAGTAAGATATACTTCAATGACACATAAAATATTAACTTTTACTCTTCCGCGTCCCTTATTCCTTCTTCAGTTAACGCAAACACTACTTCTCCTTCTGGTAAATGTGGTGCATCAACAACTCTAGCTATTCTTCTATTTCCTCTACTCTTTTTAAGCTGAATTCTTATCCCTGGTACGTGATAAAGAGTATGACCACCTACTGCTACGGTAGGATCTCCATAAAACATATCTGGCCTAGCCATTACTTGATTAGTTATAATCACTGCAATATCATAAACCTCTGCAAGTCTGGTTAATTGATGCAAGTGTTTGTTTAACTTCTGTTGCCTTACGGCTAAATTTTCTCTTCCAGGATATTCTGCCCTGAAATGTGAAGTTACAGAATCTACAACAATTAATTTAATTGAAGGATCTTTGCTAACTAACTCTTGTAAATCATCAACAATAGCTATTTGGTGATCTGTATTTATCGCTCTTATATAATATATATTGTTCATGACATTATCGATATCTAATCCTAGAGCTTTAGCCATATTTTCAATTCTTTCCCACCTAAAAGTACCTTCTGTATCTATATAAACTGCTTTACCAGATAAGCCACCCTTCTCGGGTGGTAATTGTACATTAACACTTAGCTGGTGACATAGCTGAGTCTTACCAGACCCAAACTCACCGAAGAATTCCGTCATAGTCCTAGTTTCTATACCACCAGCTAAAAGACCGTCTAATGCTTGACTACCAGTAGATATTTTCTTAACATTCATTCGCTCCTTTTTGACCTCTAAAGCTGTCTTAAACCTTATATCTAATGCGTCTCTCGCTTCTTTAATTATCTTTTGCGCAGTAGATAACGGAATACCAGCTGCTACACTCAGATCTTGTGGAGATGCAACTGCTAAGGTTTCAAGAGAAGAGTAACCAGCTTCTATTAGCTTATTAATTACAGTCTGGCTAATTCCAGGCAAATCATTAATCGTTTTTATACTCTTTTTCTGCTCAACTTCATTTGACATCTATTATCACCAGACACTTATACTAGACAAATACCTCTACTTTCTAATTTTTATATTTATCCACCGCGCCTTAAATACCATCCTATATCTTTAACTGGTATTACCTCGTATACTCCTCTCTTCCTATTTTCGACCTTTGCATACGCTATAAAATTGTTCATTTTATCCACAATTATCACATCATTATAATTATACGCAGAACTAATATATATAGGCTTTTTATATATAATCTTATATATCAAATTGTAATCTGATATTACTAACTTATTCTCGCACATTTCAGCTAAATACCTTCCGAAAGCCAAAGTAGGCAAGATCTCAGATCTATCATAAATAATTATTGGTGTACCAACGGAGTATGGATGAAAACCTTTACTCAATAGTCCACTTAGGAACTCCAGTAAACGGTCATTATTTACACTATTATTAGCTAACATAAACAACTGATTATATTTGCCTTTAAGCTCATAGAATGACTTGTTAGTTATAAATGTACTTAACTTATTTACACAACCATATCTTGAGAAAATAACCTCAAGTTTGGGTTTAACTTCATCTATTCCAACCTTACTAAAACTCATCTTTATTCCTTCTTTAAAAGGCATAGGAAAAACCCCTCAGTACCTTGTGTATGAGGGAAAAATCTTAAACAATTCTTCACATCGATATTAAATTTAGTATTATAATATTCTACGTATCCGTTAGAAGCAGGATATCCTTCTACACTCATGGTTTTCATACCTAATTCTTCGATAGCGAAATTAACAATTAATTCATTCTCTTCTGGTGCAACGCTACATGTTGAATAAACGATATAACCGCCCTCTTTCAATAGCTCATATGCTATCTCGATTAGAGATAGCTGTGAATATGCAAAATCCCTTAAGTCATCAATTGTGGTTTTATATCGCCTAGTAGGATCCTTTTGTATTAATCCTTCACCGCTACAAGGTGCGTCTAATAAGATTCTATCGAATTGAAATTTATTTATTCTTCTTAAATTTAATACATCGGTTTTGACTAATACAACATTCTCTGCCCCTAACCTATTAACATTACTGAGAAGAGCTCTAATCCTACTACGCTTTTTCTCAACTGCTACTACCAAACCTTTATTCTGCATTATTTGAGATACTTGTGTAGTTTTTCCACCAGGTGCCGCAGCCATATCCAAAACAAAATCATCTTGTGAAGGATTTAGGACATACGCGGGTACCATAGAAGCTAGCCCTTGAATATGATAATATCCCATGAGATACTCAAGTGTAGAACCTAGAGACGGCATAGGTGGAGTTCTTTTAATTATATAACCATGCTGAAGCCATTTGACCTTTTCCAAAATGAATCCTTTCTCTGACATCATTTCTTCCAATTTTTTGCAGTCAGTTCTCAACGTATTACATCTAATACTCTTTTTTAATGGAAAACTACAAGAATTTAGATATTCTTCTAATTCTTCTTTACTACTAAACATATTCAAATATCGTTCTATCATATAATCTAAAAATCCATACTTAGAGGCTAATCTTTTAGCCTTATAACTAGGAGAAATATGAAACAAATTGGCATTTTCACTTAAATACCTCGCTATGCGATTTTCCATCAGAGAATAATGATCGAAAAAGAGGTTAAAATAGTAGTTGAGTACCCATCATTAGACGAGTTAAGAGAATCGTTGGAGAAAGAACTAAAATTATTGGATATAGAAAAACAAGAAGATATTTACTTTAATTATGTTTATCGAAATTTCAAAATAACTGATGAAGCAGTTAGAATAAGGGTTAACAATAAGAGAATAGAGCTTACGTATAAAGGGCCTAAATTACATTCCTCATTAAAGGCTCGAGAAGAAATATCTATAGTTGTAAATGACCTTAATAAAACAATCGAACTTTTGAGGAAAATAGGGTTTTATCCCGTTATAACTATCAAAAAGACTAGAATAAATTACTTAGATAAATCATTTATTATATCATTAGATTTAGTCGAGAACTTAGGTCAATTTATAGAAATAGAGGCCATTAGTGAAATTAGTGATCAAGAGATCCATAACTATACTTCCAGCTTCATTAGAAAATATAAGATAAAAGGAAAGTTAACGACAAAATCTTATCTAGAGTTATTAATTGATAAATATGAAGCGAATCCCAAGTCAAATAGCAATACTTACTGACTTTGGGGTTAACGATAACTATAACGGGGTAATGGAGGCAGTAATAAGGAAAATAAACCCAGAGGCCAAAATCACCTATATAACTGGAAATAGCAAACCTTTTAACTTGATTGCTGGTGCATATCTATTATATACCTCTTATAAATATTTTCCTAGAAATACGATATTTCTTGTAGTTATAGATCCAGGAGTGGGTACTAGTAGAAGGCCCTTAATAGTAAAAACAAAAAATTATGTATTTATAGGTCCAAATAATGGCGTACTATACCCAGCTATAACTTCTGAGGAAATAATAAAAATTGTAGAAATAAAAAACGAGAAGGTATATTTAGCTAAAACAATTTCGAATACTTTCCACGGTAGAGATATCTTCTCCGTAGCTGCTGCTCTTATCTCAATTGGAGTAGAGCTTGATACATTCGGAAACCAAGTAAGATACGAAGATCTTACAAAATTAGATTTTACCTATAAATCGTCAAGGAATGAAATTTGCGGAAAGGTTCTTTACGTAGACCATTTTGGAAATGTAGCAACTAGTATACCTAAAGAAGCTTTGTTAAACAACTTCAAATATGGTGAAAACGTAGAGATAAAAGTAAATAATTCCAAACATAAGTGTAGATTCGTGAAAACATTCGGTTACGGAATGGAAAACGAGTTGTTGATTTACTTCAACGGTTATTTTCTGGTCGAGATAGGAATTAATAAAGGGAGTGCAAAAGATAAATTAAACGTTAGAGAAGGTGATGAGATCTGTCTAGAGGGTTATATCCAGGAAGATTTCAGCCATTCCATCTAGGTCATCTAAATGTAATTAAGTGGAGCTTAGAGAGAGTTGATGAGTTGATAATTTTAGTAGGTAGTTCACAAGAAAGCCACACTGTAACCAACCCCTTTACCGCAGGAGAGAGAGTAGAAATGATAAGAAATTCTCTTAAGTATAGCGGGATAGATTTGTCTAGAATATTTATAATACCGATGCCAGATATTTTAATGAACAACATTTGGGCACATTATGTGAGCACTTATACCCCTAAATTTGAAGTTGTATTCGCCAGAAATCCATTAGTAGTTAGAATATTCAAGGAAGCCGGATATAAAGTAGAGATTCCTCCAGCTTTTAATAGAGAAAAATATAACTCAACTTATATTAGACGTCTTATAATCCTAAACGATAATTGGAGTGAACTAGTTCCAGAACCTGTATATAAGTACATCCTACATATCCATGGAGATCAAAGATTAAGAGAGATAGTAGGTACAGATAAGTAAAAATTTTTTATACTGTTTTCTTATAACGAGCTAAAAACCTTCCCAAGCTACTTGCGATTACATGAGCACTCTTTAACACCTCTGGTATTTTTGAGTAAATTTGATATTTCTCTATAATTGACTTAGCTAAACTTAATTCGACTGTAGAGTAAAGAAAGACGTTTCCCCTCTTTGTGGGAATTTGTTTAAGATTATTTAAAACATAGAGTATCTCTCTTACTCTTTCCGTATCAGCTTGGAAGTGTTTCATAAGAGCGTTTTTGATCAGATCTACCTTCGGCATCTTAGAATAAAAGAAAATCATGTTATCAGAATAAGGTACAATATAGTTGAAACCAGCAAATATTACGCCATCTAAAATAACAATATCACCTTTTCTCAACTGCTTTAAAACATCAGTAGCATCATTTCCATCAACAGTTATGAGACCCCAATCTAAATCAATCATCTCGTAATCGTAAAAAGTAACTACAACTAATGCAGTTTTACCTTTTCCTCCCTTATATGATAATGGAAAATAACCATCATCAACCCCAGAGATCGGCAAACCTACTATCGCTTTCTATTAAAGATTTAACAATTATATTCTTATCAACAGCTAAACCTATCTCCTTAGTCTTACCATACCTACCACGATTAACAACCTTGGCTGTTAGTATACCTACCATATCTAATTCATTTATAATATCACTAACTCTTCTTTGCGTGATAGGTTCCACGCCTAACTTCTTACAAATATTCAGATAAGTCTCATATACAGCACCAGTAGTCAAAACTACGTTATCTTCTGAAGACATAGAAGCCACTGCGGTAAGAACTAACTTAGAGTGAAAAGGAAGGGTTAGTATAATATCCCTTACTCGATCCCTCTCTATTTCTTCCTTAGCTAGATGTACGTACTCCTCTTTAACCTTAGAATCCTTCAACCTCTCAGCTATTTCACCTGCAACTCTCAAAAGATCTAAAGCCCTACGTGCATCTCCATGCTCTCGTGCAGCTAATGCTGCACATAATCTAATTACATTATCCGGTAAAACTCCAGGCCTAAATGCCATTTGGGCTCGCTTTGTCAGAATATCCTCTAACTCTTCAGCGTTATAAGGGGGGAAAACTATCTCTTCTTCACTTAAACTACTTTTAACTCTAGGATCCAATAAATCTACAAACTTAACATCATTAGTTATTCCTATAAAAGAAACTTTACTCCTATTTACCTCACTATTGATCCTGCTTAACTTGTATAGAATATCGTCGTTATACCTCTTAACAAAAGCGTCTATCTCATCCAAAACTATGACAACTTGCGAATCATACTCTCTTATAGCTTTTACTAAACGTCTATACAGCTCAGCTATGGACAACCCGGTAAAAGGAACCTTTACATCTAAGGATTCTAATAAATCAGCCAATACTCTATATGGCGTATCTATCTGCCTAGTGTTAATATAGATATACTTAAATTTTCCCAAAAATTTTTTATGAAATCTAGATAAAACAAACTTTACTACAGCCGTTTTTCCTGTTCCAGTCAATCCATATATGAAAATATTGTTGGGTTTCTCTTCTCTATATAGTGGAGCTAAAATGCTTGCAATTTTTCTTATCTGATCCTCCCTATGTGGTAACTCATCTGGAATATAATCAGGCATCAAATATTCTCTATTTACAAAGATACTTGAAGTTCTAAATGAAGAAATAACTTCATCAATTATATCACTCATCTTTTCTATTGTTTGTGCTAACCCAGCTTTTAAAATATAAGCTATTTAACTGGGGAGTAAAAAACCCCTTTATTTCCACTGGAAAAATGTAAGTTGTGTCATATACAAGTCCTACCCCAGTATTTCATTTGGAGATTCTAGTGACATAAAATAAGCTTTGATTTCATTCTTATACAATTCTTTTGTATAATGGTTATCTAATTATAACAAAATGTTGCTCAAAATAATCTCCAATGGAACCGAAGGGGTGTCGCTGAAGATATGAACAGGTAAAATTTTTAATCTATCCTTGTCTTTATTTTTACTCAAGGGCCGGTAGCTCAGCCTGGAAGAGTGCTCGGTTTGCACCCGAGAGGTCCCGGGTTCAAATCCCGGCCGGTCCACCTTTTATAGATGATAATCAAGCTTGTATAATTCGGATCTATACATATCTAGGAACTTTCTCTCTTCATGAAAACTTTGATTATTGTTTTCTAGTGTTAAGAATATAGGTCTGGTAAGATGCCTGTAAGCTCTAGTTTGGTAAATTCCTAATGATAAGTTTCTTATTATATTTTTCATACTCTTATTAGCTGTATTTATAATATATTTACATTTTTTACATTTATATCCCTTATTTTTTCCTAGAGATTTTGTAGGTCCACCACATATGGGACATTTAGGATTGACCAGTTGTAGATCATTTAATTTTAATATTTCAAACCTCTCTAGCTCTATGATCTTTCCATAAGTTATGGATGGCTTTATAGCCCCATAAGCTACTATTTCGTCACCTTCTTTTAATAATTTAGCTGCACTATTTAACTCCCCAGTTTCTTTATACACGAGTAAAATATCATCGTCTGTAGTCCTAATCATTACATCTCCGCCTTCAAGTATCTTTATATTTTTTATTTGTATAACTTTCTTAATTTCTTGGTAGAAACGATTACCAACTTTTTGAAAATGAATATCGGTATTTTGGTTAGTCTTAAAAACAGCGAAGAAATTGATATCTTCATTTGATTCTATTAGTTCCATAGCCTTAATTAGGTGTTCTATGGAGGTTCCTCTAATACCATATAGGATTGGATCATTTCCGTGTGGAGTTATAAGGGGAGAGTCATTTATGTAATCATAATTTGCAAACGTTAGCGGGAACGTCTCCTCATCAACTCTCTTTACTGAATCTTCATTTATCATTCTCTTTTTGAGCCAATTTTCTTTTTTCCTATAAGTAATTAATTCATAGGTGTAATCCCCACTCATTCCTAGCGCTGCAATACTTCCGATAATACCTCTATCTCCTCTAATTTCTATATCGTTTTTCTCTGCGAATTTTTTCGCATAATCTATAGGAATGATATCTAAGATTCCTTTAATATAGAAATCGTATAGTTTTTCGAATAAAGATTTATATTTATCATATTCAATTATTGCTATTCCAGGTCTTCTTCCGTGCTCTAGTGCTAGTGAAACATTTTTAACATATTTAACTGAATATGAAAAAATTATATCTGCTAACTCTTTCTTTGTTCCGTTAAAGTCAACAATAAGTTTTATACTCGCATTACCTCTTGTCTTCCAAGGTATATTGGGGTTTAGTCTGACTAAATAAGGTAAGTCTAATAAAATAGTATTATGGTTTTTATACAAATAGGAGGTCAGAATAACAGAAAAATGTGTAGTGCAACCAAACTTGTAGGAATCGTGGTCGTCAATCCCTATTAGATATTTCATTTCTTTATTACACTTCTTCCCTCCATTATTATCATTGTTAATGTCGATCTTACTTTAGGTATCTTTCGTATCGAATTACTGATGAAATTCTTTAGCTTATCCATATTTTCAGTTTCAACTTTTATTACGATATCATATACCCCATAAACTACATATGCTTCCACGACTTCATTCATGTTTTTTAGCTTTTCGAATACCTCTTCTTCTCCTCCAGCATCTGTATTTATAAGGACTATCGCACTAGCCACTTTTATCCACAGAGTTTTAATTTTATATAGCTATAAGAACTTTGCGACAATTAATGTACTTTTTTTGATTGATTTTGGAAAAGACAAAAGTATATATAAAGATAACCAACAATTCAAATAATTTTAAAAAATAACCCTAAATATTTAATATATAATGATATAGGTGATAAAGGTAAGCTTAGTCTTTTAGAGAAGGACAATAACGATATATTTTAACTAGAGACGAAATTTATAACGTCTAAAGATCTCGATAATAAACTATCACTTTAACACTGTAGAAAGTTTGTATTGTTTTCACTAATATACTAGTAGGGACCCCTAGCATAACCCGGCTTCTGTACTGGGGGATTCGACTAAGCGTACTGCAAGGAGTCAACCCTTTATTCATTCCCCTTTAACTTGCTCCCAAGAGGTCTACCGTTTCAAGTCCCGATACTTTCATCTATCACGTACTACTAGCAATTACTTGCTAGTAGTTCCGTTCATCTATCTAGTATTAAGACTTCGTTTCTGTGTAGTTGCCAGGGATTCTATCCCTACCCCTTTCGGGGTTCTTGCAAGGGTTGGAGGCCGGAGTTTCCTCAGGTTTTATCCCGTTACCCCCGCTAGGGGTCCCATAATTAACTTTCTCGTTATAGCTTTAAAATAGTTTTGTGATCACTATAACGATAATTGTTAATGCTAGACTAGCTCCTATTACAATTTTAGGATTTATCTTGATTTTCTCGTTTTCCTCCTCATAATATCTAATTAATCCTGCCATTGACATTACTGGGACAGTCTCTTTTTTCTTCTTTGATGAAGGCATTATAAACCCCTCTTCCTTGGTTATTTATTCTTTATTCCCCTTATTATTTTTATTGCCTTATCGACGTCTCTTTCAATTATATTTCCAGTAACAATTATATTTGCTCCAGCTTCAACTAATTTTAAAGCGACTTCCACGCTTCTTATTCCACCTCCTATAATTAACGGGATACTGGAAGCCTTTTTGATAAAAGATATCATTTCTGGCCTTATTGGTTCTGGGGCTCCAGATCCGGCCTCGAGGTAAACAAAATCCATTCCTAAATACTCCGCGGCTAAAGTATAGGCAGTTGCTAACTCAAAATTATCATAGGGTATTACTCTGGCCTTGCCTATGTGTGCTGCAGTACCTCCATGTCCTACTATTACATAAGCAGTTGGTATTACCTCCATTTGTAACATTTTTATGATTGGAGCAGCTACTATTTGCGCACCTATCACATAATATATATCGTCAGAGTTTAATAGGGATAAAAATAATAATGCATCAGCCTTCTCAGATAAAAGGTTTATATTGCTAGGGAATATAATCTTCGGTATTTCATAATCGTCAAGTAAGGATATGACAAAATCTAATTTATCTTTAGAAACACCTAATGTGCCTCCAATAAGAAACGCATCGGTTCCAACGTTATATAAGTTCTTAGCAATATATTTAAGTTCTTCACTAGAATTAATTTTAAATGGGTCTAGGAGAGAAAAATGTAATTTCTCATTATCATTTAACTTGTCCATGAGGTATTTCTTCACTTTCCCCTTCAATTTCATTTTCTTCTTCCGTATTTTCATTAGTTCTCTCTTTTATTTGTAATCTTCCCTCCAAGTACATGTCTATGAATTTGGAATAAGCATTTGCCTCATCAAATACAGAGGGTACTTCAATTTCAGTATAAAGACCACAACTTCCACATGTAATTGTTGCAATATTATCTTTTATCTTTACACTAATTGAGACCTTTCCACATCTAGGGCACTCAAATGTTTTCGGTAATTTAGGCTTTACTCTGATAATTTTAGTCCTCTTTCGTCTTTTCCCTCCCATAATCGACCACTATTTATTTTTACCTTTCTTCTTTTTCGTATAAATGTCTTTTGTACTTGAAGACTTTATTGGAAATTCCATTAATATTATATAAATTATTATAAATGCCAATATCAAAATCCCAGATATAAATACTAACTGCACATCGTTCAAAGTCAACTCTCCACATTGCTCAATATTCTTCTCAGTTTTAAAGATTTTCCACAAGTGTATATCTCGGTTAAAATTTCTTTAAAATCCTCTGTATATAACTCAATTTTTGTTAATTGATCCTTCTCTAATGCATATTTTAAACCTAAAGTATGATAGCAAAAGTCATACTTGTTTCTTAAAAGTACATTGAATAAATAAAATGGACAACTACAGTAATTAAGATCAAGGGTGTAATCGTTATTACGTCCAATATAAATAAAAATCGTGAACAAAGTACCTTTAAGAGATAGACTTACAAATCTTCCTTCTTTAACTACTCTTCTAGCTTTCAATAGAAGATGCCTATTTGTTTGATTTGAAGACACTTATACTTCTTTATCCCGTCTAAGGATTAATAATTTATCTAATAATCAGTTTCACTATCGCTAGTCGATTGCTAAATTGTTTAGATCGTGGCAGAATTTCTAGTATCGTTGTTCCATGATTCATTGGAGATAAAAGTTGTCATAACATTATTTCTGACCTCCACTGCCCTAAAGGAGAAGCTTAAGGTTGTGATCTGTTAAAATATTATATAATATCGACTTTTTCGATTAAAATATGATAAAATTTAAAGTTTGGGCCCGCTGGGATTTGAACCCAGGACCTCCGCCGCGTCAGGGCGACGTCCTAACCAGGCTAGACGACGGGCCCTTAATACTAGGTTATTGTTTTCTCTTTTAAACTTTACCTTCTACTAATTGTAAATACTTACATAAAAAGAAGGATGCCAAACTTACGGCTCCTAAATCTTGAGCATCTTCTACTATTCTTACATACTCCCCTAGAGATTGTTCTATTTTGTTAAAACCACTCCCTTCTATTCCAGAAAATATTATCAATATTTTATCATATTTCATAAGAATATTAAAATCAATTTGTTTTTCAGCATTCTGTGATACTAGGAGTGTAATTTCTGGTTTTAATAGATCTATAGCGTCCTTTAGTTCTGGCAGTACCAAAATAGGCTTATTATATTTAAATGCTAGTTTACTAACTTCTGGAACTCCAGATTGCGCAGCTGTCCCACCTAACTTAGTGAGAACTAAATACTTTACGTACTTTATATTAAAGGCTAATTTAGAAAAGTCCAAGAGTCTTTGATTACTAGTTAGGTTATGTAGGCCGAAATATAACTCTTTCATTTAGTATACCCAGAATCTCTTTAGCTATAGCGGTAGATAAGGCTACTGGAACAGATTCACCTACTTGATTATACTGTTCATCTTTGCTTCCTAAAAATACATGATCATCAGGATAACTCATTAGTCTGGCCTGCTCTCTCACAGTTAAGAATCTATCATGGAATGGGTGTATAAATCTAGAATTACCCAAAATTGTAGGTGCTAGATCGAATGGAGAAAGTCTAATATATAGTGGCATACTTTTTCCCTTACTCGCCTTGTACATTGTTAAATACTCTCCGTACCCAATTTTAGAAATTTTCAGAAGTTTTTTCTCGTTAGGCTCGCTTACCTCGTTATTAGGAACGTCTAGTTTGCTATCTAAATCATGAATCGCATCATAAACTGTGACTCTTTTTTGAATTTTAATAGGCAATATTTTAACGTTTGAGATGAATACCCTATTTCGTTTAGATGGGTTACCATAATCTTCAGCATGTAATATATTGAAGAATATATTATTGTATCCAGCTCTTTTAAATTCATTAATTAGAGCATCTCTTAGTGATTGAGTTTCAATAATCGCTGGAACATTTTCCATTACAAAGATTTTCGGTTTTAGTTCATCCACAATCCTTATGAATTCCAGTGTTAAACTCCCTCTTTGATCTAAATATAATCTATCTAAAGGATCTTGCATACGTAAGGGATTAGCTGCAGTATATCCCTCACATGGAGGGCCTCCAATTATTACGTCTATTTCATCCCCTACATTTTTTAAAATCTCTTTTCCACTTATTTGTCTTATATCGTCTTCGATTACTATTGTATTTGGAAAATTTAATGAATATGTTCTAGCTGCAGCGTGATTTATATCTATTGCTAATTTAGGCTCTATTCCTAATTTTTTGAAACCTAATGAAAATCCTCCAGCTCCAGAAAATAGATCAATGACTTTTATTTGCCCCAAGTTTTGTCTCCTTATCTATCTCTTCCTCTATTTGTCTTATTTTTTGCTCCAAGAATGACTTAATCTTTTCCGTATCATAGTAGGTTAGTTGAGATCCACATTTCAAACATTTAAATTCATTTTCAAACGCTTCCTCAAATGAATATCTACTATTATCTTGTGGACATATGAAGAACGTATTATTTTTCTCATATTCTAATCTTGATTTTAATTTATCCAATATTAACCTTTTTCTATTTAATAGTATCTCATTAATTTGATCTATGTTAGGCTTCCAATAATAAATGAACCATCCGCTATCTTTATCCCTTGTTTTCCTATAACTTACAAAACCTTGCTCCTCCAGCAAATTCAATTTCTTTCTCACATCATTAACCTTTATATTAAGCTGATTCGCTATTTCTTCATCTGTCATTTCAGTCCCTTTTTCTAGTAGCACTCGCAAAACATCAATCACGTCATCTCCCAACAAACTTTTCGCTAGATTAATAAACAAGTCCTCTGCATTAACCATTTCTTATCACCTTCTTGCCAACATTCTGAGGTAATATCTTTATTTTCGCATCTCCAAATTCCATATATAGCTCTCGTCCCTTATAAATTCTGTCTAAAAAAATTGCCAGTGCTGCTACTTCAGAATGTGGCTGATTCCCTATTGCTATGTTGTAATCCACATTACGATAATACCAACCTTCAACTTTTTCTGCTCCTACAATTATTAATAGAGGATATTTTATTTTATCAAGCTTATCTTGAAGATCGTTAATATTAATTCCATACATTGTTAAGTGTATTACCGTACCTCCTTTTTCTTTCCATTCATTTACAATATTCTTGCCGTTTTCGATTTCTTTTACCAAAAAATATGACGATCCACCCCAACTATCTATGACTTTTGATATAGATTTTATCATTTTTTCATCTTTACCTTCGATATAAACACCCTTAGCTCCAAAAGCTCTTGCTACTAAGATTACATGTGTTGTCACTCTTTTATCTCTAGCTGGTCTATGGCCTAACCTTAAAACATATATATCTTTCAACTCAACTGTGTTGTTAGCTGGTATATCCTCTCCCTTAATAATTCAAGATTTGTTCTCTTTAAAGCTGATATAGGTATGACATCGAATATGGGAGAATATAACTCTTTTGATAGCTTTTCTATTAGATTAAGCTTTTTATATAAATCGCCATCAATTTTATCAATTTTATTAAGGGCTACTAGTATAGGCTTACCCGAAACTCCTATTTCTCTTAAAATTTCGAAAGAGGATTGCAAAGTCTCAATTAGTAAATTTTCCGAAAACATAGAATCTATTACAAGAATTAATGCATCTGAGTATTTTGCTTCTGACAGAGTGACGAAGAAAGCATCTACAATTTGTGGTGGAATTCCTCTAATAAATCCTACAGTATCAACTAGCATAATCTTTCTATTATTTATAGAGAGGGCATATCTTTTAGGTGACATTGTGGTAAATAGTTTTGTATCAACTTTCTGTGTTAACCCGGTTAATGAGTTAAATAACGAGGTCTTTCCGGAGTTTGTATATCCTACGATTCCAACAGAAGGAATATTGTTCCTCTTATTAGATTCTATGGATTTTTCTTTAAAGGCCTTTATATTTTCTAATTCCTTCATAAGTTTATTGATTCTTCTTTTATAAAATTTTATTGTAGATTCTACTCCATACGTTCCAGCTCCTAAAGGACCTTGTTGTTCGCCTATTTTTGATTTAGTATACGTTTCCTTTATTATCGGTAGTTCATACTTAAGCCTGGCCAGTTCTATTTGCATTTTTGCTTCTTTTGACCCTGCATGCAATGCAAATATTTCTAAGAGAAGGAGTATTTTGTCTAGGATCTCTTTTCCTTTTAGTTCTTTTCTCAGATTTATAAAGTGTCTGGGCTTAAGTTGTTCGAATACGATTAAAGTGGAAATCTCCTCGTCGTTTTTAATTTGTTGCAGCTTATCATATTGTATATAAAATTTCACATTAGGCGATTTTGGTAATTTGTAAATCCTAACTATCTTGTAGTTAGCCCCCTCAACTAACGCGATTGCCTCTTCCTTAAATTCTTCAGATACAAAAAGAACTGCACTTTTCACTTCTTTCCCTCTTTAATATTAACTACATCCCCTAAGGTTAATTCTGTTTCATCGAATTCTTTCTCGCTTTCTTCATTTTCTAATGGGGTAACTAGCTTAATACCAAGAATTTTCTCTAGCTGTCTGGCTTGAGAGATTGTAGGCTTCAATTTACCACTTTCAAATCTTTTAATGATATTTTCCGATACTTTTAATTTCTGTGCTAATTGTTGTTGTGAGATACCCAATTGTTCTCTAGCATTTTTAATAATCTTGTAATAGTCTGCTACAATTTCTAATTCAGTATCTGCCATTTTAGGCGGTTTAGGAGTGGTTTTCTTTTGTGTTTCACTTTTCTTATTATCCTCTTTTACTATCACTGCATGCTTTCTTATTCTATTGTAACATGAATTACATACAGTAATAATTGAGCCTTCATATGACATAGTTATACCTTTACCATGAATTGGAGATCCACATAATTCACAGTATTCTTCACTATTAGCTTGCATATAGATACCTATTGTAAATACTTGTATTAAACATTTTTAGTCTATGTCAAACAAGTATATATACGAGTTAAATTGTCCGGAGATTTTGACACAATAAGGGATGCTTCTTCTTCAGACGAGGTTCAATTGGTTAGATTATTAGAAGAAAAAATCAAGTCATTACAGATTGAAATTGAAAATCTAAGAAAAGAACTAAATTATTATAAAGCAGAAATGGAAAAAATGTTAAGTCCTCCATTAATTGAGGCAGTTGTATTAGACGTTTTACCAGACGGTAGAGTACTAGTTAGAAGTTCGTCTGGACCAAATTTAGTAGTAAATGTAGCTAGTCATATTGATCAAAAATTAATAAAGCCTGGAGTATCTGTTGCCTTAAATCAAAGAGGATCTACTATATTAGAGGTTTTGCCACAGAAGGAAGATCCAATTGTAAAGACAATGGAAATTGTGGAAAAACCTAACGTAACTTATTCTGAGATAGGTGGATTAGAAGAGCAAATAAAGGAGTTAAGGGAAGTTGTGGAATTACCTTTGAAGAAGCCTGAGATATTTAGAGAGATAGGAGTAGAACCACCAAAGGGAGTTTTATTATATGGTCCGCCAGGTACTGGAAAGACTATGTTGGCAAAAGCAGTAGCTACTGAGAGTAATGCCGTCTTCATTCATGTTGTTGCTTCAGAGTTCGCACAAAAATTTGTGGGGGAAGGTGCTAGGATAGTTAGAGAGTTATTTGAAATGGCTAAAAGAAAGGCACCATCAATAATCTTCATTGATGAAATTGATGCCATAGGTGCTAAGAGAATAGATATAGGAACAAGTGGAGAAAGGGAGATACAGAGAACGTTAATGCAGCTCTTGGCTGAGCTCGATGGATTTAATCCGTTGGATAACGTTAAGATCATTGCAGCTACGAATAGGATAGACATATTGGATCCTGCATTATTGCGACCTGGTAGATTTGATAGGATAATAGAGGTTCCCTTACCAGATTTTAGAGGAAGAACTGAGATATTTAACATATACCTAAAGAAAATGAAAGTCGAGGATAATATAAATCTTGAATTATTGTCGCAGCTTTCAGAAGGATTTAGTGGTGCTGATATTAAGAATGTTTGTGTTGAAGCAGCGTATATGGCAATTAGGGATGGTAGGAATAAGGTTACAATGAAGGATTTAGTTAATGCTATAACCAAGATTAATGTTAAAAGGAATAATATGGAGAGTATGAAAGAGAGGCGAGAGAAGTATAGCTAAGTATAAAGAGTTTTTAAGTGAACCAGTAGAAGCAAGCTATAATGAAATCTCAACCTTACGTTACATTGCTGAATATCAATTCGATTATAATGTTTCTAGATGTTTGTTTCCCGAGGATAAGCATTTTTTAATTCAGAGATCCATAAATACAAAGAAAATCAGAAACGTGTTAACCAGTGGGGGAGAGTTATATTTAGTGTTAAGGGCCCAAGATGTTTTATTTTCCCTTACCTTGTTAAGCGGGAGTGTAATTAAGGGTTGTTCAAAGTTTCCAGAATATAGGGTTGTAATACCCAAGAATTTAGAAGAGTTTATAAAAAATGGAAGAAATGTTTTCTCTAAACATGTAATAGCAGTTGATAAACGAATAAGGGCTGGAGATGAGGTGATAGTTGTAAATGAAAATGACGAGTTAATAGCAATAGGTAAAGCTAAATTATCCGGAGAAGAAATGATGGAGTATAAAAGAGGTATGGCAGTTCACGTGAAAAAGAGGTGTACTAGATGAGTAATGTTAAGATAATAATAAAGAAAGACTTAAGTGAGCTAAAAGGTTCTACATTTATAACTGGATTTAGAACTATAGGGGAGGTAGGCTATTTAGCAATAAGACATTTAGCCTTAAAAAGAAAAATGGAAAGAATAGGGTATGTTGTAACTAAATATTATAGAGACGTCACGTTTGTAGATGATTACGGTATCGCAACACCTTTTGATATATTTTATGACAAGGATAAACATTTAGTACTATTACTTAATCATATTTTACCGTTTCAACGTGAGTGGAATGATTTCGCTTCACAAGTTATAAAATGGATTAAGAAATTATCGATTAATAATATACTTCTAGTAGGAGCACTAGATAAAAGGTATAAAGTTGGAAATGAGAGTTTAAAATGGCTAAAAACATCAAAATGCAGTTTGAATTTAGATTACCCTCAATTAGACAAACAATTACTAATGGTAGGTCCATTAGCTTTATTCACTTTACATTCTGAAATTGAAGACTTGCCAGCATTAGTTTTGTTACCATACGCAGATCGTGAAAGGACAGATCCAGTAGCAGCTGCAACTGCAATAGAAGTTTTAAATAAAATGCTTAGCTTAAACGTTAGTGTAGATGAATTATACGAAGAGGCAAAAAGAATAGAAGAGGATTTACAAAAACAAATGGAGTTATTGCAGAAAGAATTATCAAGAGGAAGTGCTGATAGAGTCTATATGTAAACCTAGTTTTTCACAGTTTACTAACTCTACTTTTTGGTAATTTTTACATCTTAAGAACGAAACGATTTTAGTTTTCATGTCTGCTATTACGTCTTCATCTATTTCGTTTGGAATCTCGAATTGAGATAGTGGATAAGAGTCCGAGACCTCTAACGGTATTAAACCAAAAAACGGTATCGCTATAAATATGTCACTACTATTATGATCAGTTATTCTTTCCTTTATACTTTTAATATAATCATAGGCAGTATCGCTTATCGCCTTATCATAGCAATATATAGCTACTTTATCTTTCTTTTGCACATACCTTTCCAAAAATCTCGAGTGACGTATGATTTCTGGCCTATGTAAAGAGTTATTATCAAATAAAAACAAACCTTTTGGATCTCCCCTTATTCTAGGGTCATATTTTTCTAAATAGTCTTTATATTTTATCAATCTTTTGAATGCAGAATATACTGCAGGATGAGAGTAAGCTTTTTCTTGAAGATATTCAAATAGTCTTCCTTCCTTAATTGCTTGTTTAGCTGCTTTGAATTCTTCTAAAATAGTATAAAGGTTATGAATAGCTAATGCTCTTGTTCTTTCTTCCTCATTCATTTCAAGTAAATCTTTAGGTGTGTATTTAGAACATATTGGACAAGAACATGGAAAATATTCTAAATCCTCTAATTTGTATACACGTGTCCTAGTAATATATCTATTATCTCTAGCATATATTATATATGAGGCAGAGTCAAAGCTATCTACTCCTAATGCTACTGCAAATGGAATGATATGAGGTAACCCTCCTCCGAATAAATGAAACGGAATTCCTCTTTTTATGTTAGATTTAGCAGTATAAATCATGTCAATTACGGTATCATACATGTACCGCTCTAAGAGAACTGTTGGACTACCAAGCGCAACCATATTGTATATGTCTTCAAATTTAGATAATCCTTCAGCAGAAGTCTTAACTAGATCAAGATATTTTCCTCCTTGTATCGGATATACCCAAATAATATTGTTATCTTGATTTTTTACTATGATTTTTGATGCTTCTTCTATTCTCTTTAAAGTTTCATATACTGTTATTTTAGCATTTTCATAATCATTTGTATTTCCGGTAGGTAAATCTAATATTACCCCAATGTCCGGTTTTATCTTGAGCTGATAATTCACTATCTCATAATTGGTTATTCCTATATCCCCATACTCTAGAATTTGATATGCTCCCGAATCCGTCATTATGATCATATCTTCAGAGTTTAGCTCCTTATGTATATCATCTTTTATATATTTATTTTTATATAATATATACGAATTTGTGATAAAATTTTTAAATCCCATATTTTTAATCTCATCTATTGATATTTCATCTTTTAATATACTAATTACTGGAAAGAATACTGGAGTTTCTAAGTTACCGCTTCTTGTTTTTAAGATTCCTATTCTTCCTGCCAAATCTTCGTATTTCACTTCAAATACGGTCATAGACCTAATTCCTTTTTCTTTTTATTTATATAATCGTTGTATAGATCGTAAATTCTTTGGGCCATTGGCCCACTTCCTTCTACTCCATTTTGTGATACTTTAATTCTCTCCAGAATTGTCACTACTCCTGTCTCTTCGTAAACTTTTATATCAGCTGGCCTTAAATTTAAGGATTTTTCAACTAATTCTGCAAACTCTCTTGGCTCAAATAGAGGAGGATTCTTAATTATTATCTCAGAAATTATATTTCCATTTATCATTAACTTATAGAAAGTGTTATTATTATCATCTTTAACATTTGTTAAACTAATAATAAATGGCGAAAGTTCATATGCATAAAGTTGACCAGTATACGTTTTTCCATTAGTTGTTTTTACAATAATAGTCTTATCTATTAGGTTATTCAATTCGCTCGAGATTCTTCTTCCACTACTCATATTATAGTCCCCAATAACGTTAATAAATTAAAACTTAAATAGTAATATGATGGAATCAAAGGCACAAGAAATAATTCTAAGTTGTGAAATAAATAGTATTGAAAGAGGTAGCCTAAAGAATTTATCCATAATACACATGTCTTGCAACGACTTTAATATAAGTTTTGATATAATTGATAATATCAATATATTTAGCCAAAAAGAAAAAGTGAAGGCTATCATTTCTAAAAATAGGCTATCATATACTAATGATGACTTCTGTGGACACGGCTATATAGTTACTGAGCTCAAAGATTCTTCTTCAAACAACGGAAATAGATATACAACGATAATTTCATTATTTGGATTGCTAGTAAAGATAATAAGCAATAAAGAAAGCTTTCTTAAAACACATCAATTAAATGTTATGGATCATATTTACTTCTGTGTGAAGAAAAATACTTAGTATGGGATGAATTTGTTTTCATAGTTTCCTTTCTTATCCATTATCGCTAAATCTATTCCATCTCCCGATGTGATATCACGTTCTATAGATGCTTTTATCGCCTTTGTTATTAATTGTGCTGCTATGTCTAAATTCATATTAGGATCATATTCAGATTCAAGAACTCCTATAGCGATCCTGGCTCCCGATCCCACTGCAGCGTAGTTATCTTCAATTAATGAACCTATAGGGTCTAATACATAAAGTTGTGGTCCTTTTTCATCCACTCCACCGAATAGAATCTCTGAAATGAACGGCATTACTTTATACTGATATAGTATTACTGAAAGTAATTTAGCTGCAGCGTGAACAGAAATTGGTTTACCAGTTGAAATCTCATAGTACTTTATTTCTACATTCATTATTCTCGTCAAAGTCTGTAAGTCGCCATATATTCCGGCCCCCGCCATGAGAAATTTACCTATTTTATGTACTTTCTTCGCTTGTTTACTTAGTACATAACCACCATAGCTTAATCGTCTTTCAGAAGCTAATACAATTCCATCATTTACCTTTAAACCAATAGCAGTTGCAGGCAATTCTTCCATGTTAGTTTACCCATAAATATACTTCTAAATGCCATTTATAACGTTTGTTTTATTGCATCTTCAATGTTCTCTAGTGGAACGGAAATCTGTTTTCGTGTAATTAAATTTCTAACAGTTATCATATTTTTCTCCAATTCTTGCTTACCTATTATTATCGCGACTTTAAATCCTTGTGAGGCGTAGTAAGGTAATAGCTTTGAAAGAGGCTGATCTTTAGTGTTTATTACTACCTTATATTCTTCTTTTCTTAATATCCTCGATACCATAAACATGGATGGAATTGTATCTTCTGACATGCCTATTACTATTACATTTACTGGTTCTTCAACTTTCAAGTCTTTAATTACTAATAAAGTTCTCTCAACTCCTATTGCAAATCCTATTGCAGGTGAGGGTAAGCCACCATAAAGTTCTATAAGTTTATCATATCTACCTCCTCCGGCAATACTAAACTGTACCGAGGGATGAAGAACCTCAAATATTAATCCAGTATAATATGCCAATCCTCTTACAAAACCTAAGTCAATCTTAAATTTTATATTTAAGTCGCTTAGAATCCTAGACAATCGAAATAGATATAAAAATTCACTTTTAATATCTAGTCTTGAAACTTCCTCTAATTCAGCTAGGGACTCTATATCTTCTAGCTTTGTATCCTTCTTAGTTAGAATCTTATAAAAAAAGTCTATTATATCTTTATTCTTTAGGTTTTTTTCAAGGATATCTAGAGCTTCGTTAATCTTGTTCTTATCTATTAGATGCAAGATGTGCTCTTGTAAATTATCTTCAATATTATATTTGTCCATTATTTTTCTAAATATGCCAATATTATTTATTTTAATAGTTATATCATTAGAAAGATTAAGCTTATCATAAAAATTATATAACAAGTCTAGTACTTCTAGATCAGCTAAGATAGAAGAATCACCTATCATCTCTATTCCAGCTTGTCTAAATTCTCTATATCTGCCATATTGCGGTTCATCATATCTATAAACGGTACCAAAGTAGAATAGTCTTATCGGCTTGGGTGAACTCTGTAAGTTTTGTATATAAGCTCTTGCTACACTTGGTGTTATTTCAGGCCTTAATGATAACTCTCTATCTGCCTTATCCTTAAACACATACATGGTTTCCCTTAACTCCTCCCCGCCCTTCAACGCAAACAGTTTAAATTCTTCTACTACTGGAGTTATAATTTCAGAATATCCATATTTTATTGCTAAGTCTCTGAAGGTAGATTCTAAATATCTAATTTTTTCTGCGTCGATTCCAATATAGTCTTTCATACCTCTTACTGTTTCAAATTTTGTCATGTTAAGTCACTTTGACATTTTTATCTCAGATATTGTGCAATATGTTACATCTCCATATTTATCAACAATTGAAAGATAAAGTTCTAAATTCATTGATTTCGACTGATGTAGTTTATCTAATATTTTCTTAAAACTTACCTTTTCATTTTCATCTACTATTAAAACCATAGCAGTATATTTTCCATTTTCCTTGTCCTTTATTATAAGCGATTGTTCATCTATACCGTCAATTGTAACTCTTCCTCTCTGCTTTAAGTCAACAAATACATCAACTTTATCCCAATTTACAAGATAAATGATCTCACTAGGTAACTGTTTAGATGAGCTTAATGCTAAATATATCTTCTCTAAAGTAGTTTCAGCTTTCTCAGACATTATAGTCACATTATCAAAAATAAGTATATTCCCCATAAAAGTTATTGTTTTCATATGGAATGTCCTGTATGTGGTTCAAACGAAATAGTTTGGGATAATAAGAACGGGGAAGTTGTATGTAGTAATTGTGGTATAATTATTGATAATATTTACTATAGTGGGCGAAATGAATCAGAGAGTACAGAGACAATCATAATAAGCAATAAGTTCTATAAAGATGATATCTTAATTAAAGAATTAAGAATTAAGACTTTCTTAAAGAAGAATCGTATTGAAAACAAGAAAACAGATCAATATGAAATTATCTTAAGATCTATGTTACTTGATGCTCAATATAAAAAAATATATAAAGTGTTATATGACGAGGGTATTTTGAGTGGTTTAAAAGCTAAAAGTAAACTAGGTCTTCTAATTTATTTTAGATTTGCATTAAATGATCGATATTTGCATCAATTGAAAGAATTTGGTATAAAAAATGAAAATCTTAGAAAAAGACTTAAAAGAATTAGTAGGAAACGTTTAACATTAATTTTCGATAAACTCAACGAAGAAAGTGATCGGATCTGATTTGAGTAAAATTTTTATATAACCTTTTTTTAAGACAGAGTGGAAGGTGCGTAAAATGGCAACAGCTACAGTTGCAACTACACCCGAAGGTATACCTGTAATAATTTTAAAAGAGGGATCAAGTAGAACATATGGAAAAGAAGCTTTAAGGGCTAATATTGCTGCAGTGAAAGCAATTGAAGAGGCATTAAAAAGCACCTATGGTCCACGTGGAATGGACAAGATGCTTGTTGATAGTTTAGGAGATATTACAATAACAAATGATGGAGCTACTATTCTTGATAAAATGGATTTACAACACCCAACAGGTAAGCTTTTAGTTCAGATAGCTAAAGGACAAGACGAGGAAACAGCTGATGGCACTAAAACTGCTGTAATTCTAGCTGGAGAATTAGCTAAAAAAGCAGAAGATCTTTTATATAAGGAGATTCATCCAACAATAATTGTAAGCGGATATAAGAAGGCAGAAGAGATTGCATTAAAGACCATCCAAGATATAGCACAACCGGTCAGCATAAATGATACTGACGTACTTAGGAAAGTAGCATTAACATCCTTAGGCAGTAAGGCAGTAGCAGGTGCACGAGAGTATTTGGCTGACCTTGTGGTTAAAGCAGTGGCACAAGTAGCAGAATTAAGAGGAGATAAGTGGTATGTTGATCTAGATAATGTACAAATAGTTAAAAAACATGGTGGTAGCATTAATGATACTCAATTAGTATACGGCATAGTAGTTGATAAGGAAGTTGTACATCCGGGCATGCCAAAGAGGATTGAAAATGCTAAGATAGCGCTTTTAGACGCTTCATTAGAAGTTGAGAAACCCGAATTGGATGCAGAAATAAGAATTAACGATCCAACACAGATGCACAAATTCTTAGAAGAAGAAGAAAACATATTGAAAGAAAAAGTAGATAAGATTGCAGCTACTGGTGCTAACGTTGTAATATGCCAGAAAGGTATCGATGAAGTTGCACAACACTATTTAGCTAAGAAAGGTATATTAGCTGTTAGGAGAGCCAAGAAGAGTGATTTAGAGAAATTAGCTAGAGCTACCGGAGGTAGAGTCATATCAAATATTGATGAATTAACTTCACAAGATCTAGGTTATGCCGCATTAGTGGAAGAGAGAAAAGTAGGAGAGGATAAGATGGTATTCGTAGAAGGTGCAAAGAATCCAAAATCAGTTAGTATACTAATAAGAGGAGGATTAGAGAGAGTAGTAGATGAGACTGAAAGAGCTCTTAGGGACGCTTTAGGTACAGTGGCAGATGTAATAAGGGATGGTAGAGCAGTAGCTGGTGGTGGAGCTGTTGAGATAGAGATAGCTAAGAGATTAAGAAAGTATGCCCCACAAGTTGGTGGCAAAGAGCAATTAGCAATTGAAGCATATGCTAATGCAATAGAAGGACTTATCATGATATTGGCGGAAAATGCAGGATTAGATCCTATAGACAAATTAATGCAATTAAGAAGCCTTCACGAGAATGAGACCAATAAATGGTATGGACTTAATTTATTTACTGGAAATCCAGAGGATATGTGGAAATTAGGTGTTATTGAACCGGCATTAGTGAAAATGAATGCAATTAAGGCTGCAACAGAAGCAGTAGCATTAGTGTTAAGAATAGACGATATTGTAGCAGCTGGAAAGAAGGGTGGAAGTGAGCCAGGCGGTAAGAAAGAGAAAGAAGAAAAGTCCTCTGAAGACTAAGACATTTTTTTAATTTTAATTATTATAGGAACTTTTAGATTTGGCGCGCTTATTACTGCCTCGCCTACGTCTAGTTTATCTAAACTTTGTGTAAGCCTTTCATCAAGTGATAACGTATCTCTAATAGCCTTCTTATCAATATCAGATTTTATTGAATGAATAATCTTGATATTTGTATTTTTTAACACATTCTGTGAAAGTAGTGAAGGCGATTGTGTAATAAAGCATAGGCCTATATTATATTTTCTGATCTCAGAGGCTAATCTATCTATAAATTCATTTCCTTCCTTATTGAAATAATTTTGAGCTTCATCTAGAATGACAAGAGTCTGTTGAGTTATCTTATATCTTATATAACTTTCCACTATAAGTTTTATTAGGAATAATGAATACAATTTCCTAAGTTTAAGATTCGAAATAAATCCTAAGTTTATGACTGTAGAAGTCATCAAATAGTCTGGGAACTCATTAAGGGAAATTTCATCTATAGTAGAAAATAATTTTGAAGCAGTCGGTATAAATAAGATAAATATTTTTCTAAGCAACGCATATTTTACGTCTCTCATCCAGTATGAGGTATCCTCAATATTATTAATAACTTCTAATAACTGATTAATTGAGAATTTTCTATAACTTTTTAGTTTTAATAATATAGTATAAAGTAAAAATCGTTGTGGATCTGTTAATTGTAAAACATCTCCAATAATATCTACTGTATCCTCTACGTCCAGATCTATCAAGTGCAACGGATTTATTTTTACTATAGTTTCCTCATCATAAACTCTAAAATCGTTTTTAAGGAATTGAGCATATTCACCATGCCAATCTAATATAATCACCTTAACACCTTTGGTGTGTAATTGAGAAGCTAAAAGTATCGCCGTATTTGTCTTTCCAGATCCAGTACTCCCAAATATGCCTATATGTCTTGTTATGTCCTTTACTCTTATACCTACCTTTGATGTTACTGTTCCATTAGTAGCCTCTCCTATCTCTACGTCAAAATCCTCAGATACAATATTATTAGAGTTAATAGGATTGGTGTAGGTTATCTCTGACACCGTTAAAAAAGGGTAGTTCCCAAAGGTCATTGGAATTGGAAGTACGTTTTTTGATGGTTGAATAACTTTAAACTCTAAATGCGGAGCTATGGCTTTTGCTAGCACCAATAAATTATTTACTTCTTCCATAAAACTATCTAGTCTTGTATCAGCAGAATTCTCTAATATCTTATAAATTATAATTGAAGAACCTAGTTTATTTTTTTCTACTATAGTGAATATTGTGAACTTAAATTCAGAATCTTTTCTGGCTATCGCATTTATAAAGTCTTTAAGTTCTTTTTCTATATCGTTTTTATTCGAAGTTGGTTCAATTTTACCTGTTATTTTCATAGCAACACCGCAAACGCAAGTATTGTCGTAAACGATTTGGAAGATTCCATTTTTTAGAATATATTTATTTATATGTAATTTTAAAGAATTTCTAAAAATAAACGAAATAATTATCACTATTATAATTGGTACCATGAAAAACACTAAGTTAATATTAATTAAATTATGAAACAGAATACCAATTCCCAGAACTATGAGTAATATAGGAACCCAAAGATTTTTATTCATCTTGTAACGAGTTTTATGATTATTAACTACAGCGAGTCGATTAAAAGTAATGCGTTCTTAGTTAAAATTAATCTTTCTTTATTTCCTACAATTTGATATGGTAAGTAGTCTTCTTTAGTACTAACAGCCTTTTTACATTCTATTAAATACAACTCATTCACCTTACCGATTTCACTTCTAATGTAATCTAATGCATCCTTTATTTGTTCATATGGTAATAGGAGAAGTAAGAAAAACATAGTTGGACTCTTTATCTTATTTCTAGTTGTATTATAGTTGAAGTATAAAAAGCAAGCTTGTCTTAGCACCCCTTCAAACGGTACGATAGGTAAGACTTGACTAACATAATTATTGTCGTTTTTAATTAAGTTATTAACTTTAGCAACGTCTATCTTATCTAACTTACTTACTTGAACCTTCGATATCTCTAACCACCATGATTTATGGGTATTATCTCAATGATATCATTTTCATTTAAAAATTGATCATTATATAATCTCCAGTCTTTTCCATTTATTAATATTAGAATTCCAGATTTTATTTGATTATTATGGTTCAATATTAGATGCTTCTCGCCATCTATCTTCAGTAATACATTGAAAAGTTCTTTATCACTGACGTCTATTTCTCTGCAATTAAGTTGAGAAACTAGTGGTCCCTTTAATATCACTTTCGGCATTCTAGATCTCTTCTGATATTTCCTCCTTCTCTTCAGTTGGAGAAGTCTCTTTTTCTTTCATGATTTTATAATACCTTGTAAGATATCCCGCTATTCTGTTCCTCACTTTCTTTGACTTTACATCAACATACCTAACAACTATTTGTTTATTTGTATTATAATCATCTTTTATTTCATCTTTATATTGGTTATATATCTCCTTTACTATTCTTTTTATATCTTTAGTGTATATATTACCCATTTGAATCACCTTATTCATGCGAACTTTCGTGTGAATATACGCTTGGTTTAGTTTTATACATATCTGTCTCTTTCTTAAATCTATTCTTTAACTTCTCTATTACTAATGGGAGTGTGGTGTACTCCATTTCTTGTGGCTCTAATCTATGAGGCATAAATGGGCCATGTTTCCTAATGTAATCTGCAATTATTACAGCTGTTCTCCTTACCTCATCAAATGCAGGATCATCAAATAAATCAGTAGGCCCTACTAGTTTCCCATTTTTGATGTTAAATCCTAAACCTACTAACCTAGGAGGACCATCGAACCTTGTGGCTCTCGCATCCTTTTGTGATACTGGCATAAGAGGTCCATAGTGACTACCTCTCATCCACCCCGGTACCAAATAAGGTACTGTAAATGCTTCTAAGATTTCTCCTAACGCAGGCAAACCGTGTTGAGCTCTTACTACCATAACTGGATCGTCTTTGCCTACGTATTTGCCAGCTATTAGATTCAATCTTTCTACAGAAACAACTGAGGCTTGTAAATTATCGGCCTTTCTATAAACTCTTCTAACAATGTATCTGCTAGGGGTTCCTATTAACGCAAGTAGATCGTAAGTCTCTTCTGGTGTGTTTAAAATTATTGACTCTCCTTCATATACATCTAAAACTTCAAATTTATATCCTTCATGCATGGTTGGATCTATTACTAGCCCAGCAGTATTGAATGGGTCTGCAAATATTTTATATAATGGTAGATTATATGCACCAGGCTCAGTCTTATCAGCCATAAAAATAACCACTGGTTCAGCAGGTCTCTCCTCAAATTCCATTTCAGCAATTCCAGGACCCATTCCTCTAAGATTTCCAGAAAAGGAATCTGAAAGCAAATCTTGCCCTGCAGCATATAATCCTAAATCCTTAGCTACTTTCGCAGCTTCTTTAAAGGCATTCCAGGCTGTTTCATGAACTTTAGTATCTAGTTCTCCTCTATTATGAGTCATTATTAATTGTAAATCGTCTCCAACATAAGTTATGTAATAATCGGAAATTACGTTATTCCTTTTAGCTTCTGCTAATATCTTATTAGCTGCAGCTATAGTATCAGGGTGAACAACATGATGTCCAGCTAGGCTTCCTATATCGGCTTTGATCACACTAAGTGTAGTTTTCATAATTTAATTTAGATATACATAACTAAAAATCTTACTGGGTAGAAAGAACCATGGAGTAATACTCTCCTCTTTCTTTCTGGACCCTATCTAAGTAACTTCCGATTTTATTTACTCTAGGTCTTCCAGTCTCAGCATCTCTTCTGAACGTTACCTCTAATTCTCTCAAAAATTCGTTCATTCCCGTTTTTAGTGTTACTGGAGATGTAGCAAATCCAGCTTTCTCTGGCTCTCCTTTGAAAACAATAATTCTATCCGCTATATAGTCATGTATTGAAAGATCATGATCTATGATAAAGGTTACTGCTTTTCTCTCTCTCACAACTCTCTTTATAGCTTTAGCAACGATATACCTCTCTTCGACATCAAGATAAGAAGAAGGTTCATCTAAAACATAAAGATCAGCCTCTTTCGCTAAAGTCGCTGCTATATACAATTTCTGTAACTCACCTCCACTTAGATCATTCACATTAGACTCTAGTAACCTATGTAAGTTAAGTCTCTTAGTTACTTCTTCGAAGAACCATGATGACGTAGAAAGTGTATCTTTGCTTACGTTTTCTAAGTACTGTTGAACAGTTCCATCGTAATTAGGTAAAATTCGTTGTGGTTTATAAGATAATATTTGTTTTTCAGGAGTTACAGAGCCTTCATCTGCTGAAATTTCACCAACTAATATTCTTGCAAAAGTTGTCTTTCCTATCCCGTTTGGTCCTAAAATTCCGATTATTTCTCCCTCTTTAGCCTCTCCTTCATTTACTACTAGCTGAAAATCACCTAACTTCTTGATTATCTTAGTCCATTTCATTTTTGTTTTTAGATCTTTAGAGAGATCTAAATCACTAATCTCTTTTAGCATAAACCTTATTTCGTCTGGTCTTATTTTCATATTTTCCGCTGGTAAATATCCTTTTAGAAAATTATTTATGCCAACTCTCGCTGCATAAGATTTTGATACCCTTCCATATACTGAACTTTCTCCATAAATTATGTGTATCAGATCTGTAAGATAATCTAAAACTATCAAGTCATGATCAACAACCATAACATATTTATTCTTTAATAATTCTCTAATTGCTTTAGCCATATTCATTCTTTCCCTAACATCTAGATAAAAGGAAGGTTCGTCAAATATATATATATCTGCTTCTCTTAATAGTGAAACAGCTATTAATAATCGTTGAAGACCTCCTCCAGAAAGTACATTAGCATCCTTATTCCAAAGATTAGCCATATTTAGAAGTTCTTTAACTTCATCTTTTTTCCCTCTTTCGTCTATCTTTGTCAAAATTTCGTTTACTGTACCTTTAAGGAATTTTGAAGCGTACTCAACGTATTGAATCTTATGTATTATTTTTAGCCCATTATTATATAATTCCTTAAAATAATTATATAATTCCTTACCTCTAAACTTTTTTAATACTTCATCCTTACCTAATTTGGAATTAGGATCACCAAAATTCGGAATTAATTCACCAGCCACTATTTTAAGCACTGTAGTTTTCCCTACTCCATTCTTTCCTAATACTCCTAATATCGTATTATTTTTAGGCGTTGGTAAGCCAAACAATTTAAATCCATTTACTTTGTATCTGTGTATAACCTCCCCTTCCAACTCGTCTGGCAAGTTTACAATCGATATCGCTTCGTATGGACATTTCTTCACACATATTCCACAACCTATACAGGTTTCTTCATAAATTACTGGTTTCCCTTTAACAATGTCCGATAGTTCTATTGCTTTTCCTCCAGATCTGTCAACAGGACAGAAGTTTATACATTCTAAGTTACATTTATCTGGCTTACAAAAGTCATAATTTATTACGGCAACTTTCACGAACACTCACCTACTATGTAAAAATATACTTGTTGTTAGAATACTCACATCCTATAAAATTACCCTCTATGTCATTTAATAAATCTTCCTCTACTTTTAATATTTTTCCTAATTTCAATCCTTCTCGAGAGATGACTGTAATAAGAAAACCCTTAATACAAAAACATTCTAACTTTTCTCTAAAAGGTCAAACTATAATTGATGAGAATTTCGAGATCATTCATGAAGCTAAGAGAACCCCTTATATATGGATATGAAACTTGCCTTATAATTTAAGAAGGTTTAGTGGCGTTAACACCTAAGAAGGCGAAGTTTTCTTCCTTACACCTTGCAGCTATACTATGCCTAACAGTTTAAAATATCGTATGAGGCATATTTATGTTGGACCCGTAGCTCAGCCAGGATAGAGCACTGGCCTCCGGAGCCGGTGGTCCCGGGTTCAAATCCCGGCGGGTCCGCATACTACATTTTTTGGGTTCAGATTAAGATTTGTAAATCTTTATTAAAAAGATAATTTAATGTTAAATAATGGGATAGTGTCGTCGTTAAGCTACAAATTCTGGGATTAACCTTCTCTCCCATAAGACTAGGGCTATGGAGTACATCATGGTGCGAATGCTCCTATTTACTGCCTTCGTTGCTCTCTTGAATCTAATTAGCCTATCCCTTAATGAGGAATGAAAGGACTCGTTCGGGTTAACTGGCGAGACAACCGTGTGGTCTTTCAACCAGAAGTACAAGTTATAATCATCGCTCACCCATCTACCCTCGTCAGGCAAATACTTTTTGACCTCAAGGAAAGTACTCTCATCCCTATCCCCCACAGAGTAAATGAGGTAAACTCCCAGCTTCGTGTACACGTAACAAGTGAAAACCCACTTGTAAAAAGCCCTAGCATTCTTGTACAAGTAAGTCCACATCTCATCAACAACCTTAGCAACAACCTTACC
>Ga0081474_120328_pt1 | contig 71130 bp, 72 predicted proteins | sample OneHunmetagenome_2_FD_70978 | JGI IMG/M metagenome (GOLD analysis project Ga0081474, IMG submission 70978) | Ferrous microbial mat communities from One Hundred Spring Plain, Yellowstone National Park, USA v2 (version 2) | ecosystem: Environmental > Aquatic > Non-marine Saline and Alkaline >... | reverse complement strand
TCCCACGCGGCCTCCGCGCGCGCCCCCGCCACCCGCCGCCCGCATGGCCACGCCGTCCGGTGGATGGCTCGGCTCGGGCGCCGAGGAAGGGCGTGGCAAGCTGCGATAAGCCCGGGGTAGCCGCAGGCGGGCGTTGAACCCGGGATCCCCGAATGGGGCTTCCTGCCGGGGCCGAATAGGCCCCGGCGCCCCGTAGGGGGCGGGAACGCGGGGAAAGGAAACATCTTAGTACCCGCAGGAAGAGAAACCAACAGGGAACCCCTGAGTAGGGGCGACCGAAAGGGGGAGAGCCCAAACCAAATCCCTTCGGGAAGACCGAGGGGAGATGTGGTGTTGTGGGCTCGGGTACCGCCGGCGGGCGGTAGCCGAAGTGGGCTGGAAAGCCCCGCCGTAGAGGGTGATAGCCCCGTAGGCGAAACCGTCCGTGGCGGAGTCCCGGGATCCCGGAGTACCTCGCCTTGGTTTTGGCGGGGGAAGCCGGCGGCCACTGGCCGCCAAGGCTAAGCACGTCCCGAGTCCGATAGCGAACTAGTACCGTGAGGGAAAGCTGAAAAGAACCCCGGAAGGGGGGTGAAAAGAGCCTGAAACCGGACGGCTACAGTGGGGCGGGCCTCGAAGGATGCCCCCTCCCGAAGGAAACCCCGGTGACGGGGGAGTACGAGGGAGAGGGTCCAGGGTCCGCCCTTACGTCTAGAAACACGGGCCGGGGAGTTCACGGCCGTGGCGAGTCTAAGGGGTTCAACCCCGTAGGCGTAGGGAAACCGACAGCCCGTAGCCGGCGAGCGCCGGCGAGGGGCGGGGTCCGAAAGGGCCCGTAGCCACGGCCGTGAGACCAGAAACCGGGCGATCTAGCCCTGGGCAGGGCGAAGCGGGGCGAAAGCCCCGTGGAGGCCCGAAAGGGTTCTGACGTGCAATTCGTTCCCATGACCTGGGGCTAGGGGCAAAAGACCAACCAAGCCCGGTGATAGCTGGTTCCCCCCGAAGCGGGTCCCAGCCCGGCCTCCCCGGAGGCCGCCGGCGGGGTAGAGCACTGATCGGGGACGCAGGGCCCGAAAGGGTCCGGTCCCCGGTCAAACTCCGAACCTGTCGGCGCCGTAGAAGGGGGGAGGCGGGGCCAGTGGGGTAAGCCTCTGGCCCGAGACGGGAACAACCGGGACCGGGGTTAAGGCCCCAAAGTGCGGGCTAAGTGTCAACGTGCAAGGGCGTCCCTCGCCCAAGACAGCGGGACCGTGGGCCTAACAGCAGCCATCGGCCAAGCAACGCGTAACAGCGGACCCGCCGAGGCGAGGGGCCCCGTAGATGTAGAGGGACTCAAGCCCGCCGCCGAGACCCCGGGCCTCCGGCCGTTGGCCGGAGTGCGGTAGGGGGGCGCGGCCGTGGGGCAGAAGCCGGGCCGAGAGGTCCGGTGGACCCGCGGTCGACGAAGATCCCGGCGGTAGTAGCAGCTAAGAGGGGTGAGAAGCCCCTCCGCCGGAAAGGACAAGGTTTTCCCGGCAACTTCAATAGGCCGGGAGTAAGCCGGTCCTAAGGCGGGGCCTAGTAGGCACCCGCCGAAAGGGAAACGGGTTAATATTCCCGTGCCGCGGGGGTAGGTTCTGCGGCAACGCAGGCCCCGTCCCCGACGCCTCGGGATAGGGCGGGCGGGACCGCCGTCCCGTTTAACCGCTGAAGGCCGGGGAGTGCCGTAATGGCGAGAACCGGCTGAAGGCGGGAATAGCCGGGGGTTTCCCCGGTCCGCCCGACTCCTGGGGCCCGTGAAAAGGGGACGGGGAACGAGCCCCCGCGCCCGTACCGAGAACCGACGCAGGTGCTCCTGGGTGAGAAGCCCAAGGCGGCTCGGGTCTACCCCAGGCTAGGGAACTCGGCAAATTGGCCCCGTAACTTCGGGAGAAGGGGTGCCTGCGGTCTTGGGGTACACCCTCGGGACCGCAGGTCGCAGTGACAAGGGGGACCTGACTGTTTAACAAAAACATAGGTCCCCGCTAGCCCGTAAGGGCGGTGGGCCGGGTTTATATAGGAGACCTAGGTACTGCCGTGGAGGATGAGCTGTCTAGATACGTTGCAGCTCTTGCGTTGTTTGACGGATACTACAGGCTGGAGCCTAGGAGGTGGGAGGTGATCATAGCCGACGAATCTAGGGAGTTCCTGGAGGGGCTGTGCAACGGGCTCCGCAGCTTCGGCGTCTCTTGTTCCGTTAGGCAGTACCGCCGCGATAATGCCTACAGACTGCGGATTTACGGAAAAGAGGCTGTAACCCGCCTATATGTTCTTTCGCAGGAACTTCTCAACGACCCCGACGAGACGTTGCTTGCGGCGGCTATAGACGCCGAGGGCAACGTGAAAAAATACAGAGGCCAGCCCTTTAGGACGAAGATCGTGCAGAAAAGAGGGGTAAAGGCAGATGCGATCAGGCAGGCGTTGCAGAGGCTCGGCATAGCGTATAGGGAATACGTGTTCTGCAGGGCGGCAAATCAGTGCGACTACGTCCTTTTCGTGGTCAGTAGCGAGGAGGAGAACCGCAAGCTCTACGGTAGGGTAAAGATAAGGCATCCGGACAAACTCCGCGAGGTCCACAAACTCCTAGGTCTCCAACCCCCTTAGTTTTACTTCCATCCCGGCCCCGCCCCGGGAGAGGGTGTGTACGGGGGCTGAATCCTGGCCACTGGCGGTACGTGAACCCCGGGTACAACCGGGCGAAGCGCCGCTGAAGGCCGGGGGTAACTCTGACCCTCTTAAGGTAGCCAAATGCCTTGCCGGGTAAGGGCGGTTGCGTGGAGGAAGGCTTAAAGCCAACCCCCAGTTGCGTCGACGTGGGCATCGACCAGATTTCTGCCTATTTACTTGGGTGGATAGTTGGCGATGGAGGGCTCTACAAGCTCAGCTACAGCGGAGGCCGGACGGAATACCGCGTGGTCGTAACGCAGAAAGACTTGTCTACAGCTACGCGGTGTCTAGCGCCGTTGTTTGAGAGCCTCTGTAGCCTGCTCAAGCTGATAGGTAGCTGGCTGAGAGAATTCGGCATAGAGAAGTTCAGCATATATCTCGACGACAAGCGGCATGGAGTCTACGTCTTAGAGATCCCCAGCAAATACCGGCATCTGTGCTTCAACATATGGGGGTTGGAAACGCCCTGTGATCTTTACTAGACCTCCACGCGCCGCCCCCCGAGAGTTCCGGCGTGCATGAATGGATCAACGAGGTCCCCACTGTCCCGGCCTGGGGCCCGGCGAACCCACCTCTAGGTGCACAGTCCTGGGACCCCCGACGGGGCGAGAAGTCCCTGTGGAGCTTCACTGCAGCCTGTCGTTGCGGAGGGGCGGGGGATGCAGAGCGTAGGCAGGAGCAATGAAACGGGGCCTCCGGGTCCCGTGGATGCAGTCCTGGAACACTGCCCATTCTCCGCCCCTCCGCTAACCTGGGGGCGACCCCGGGGACAGCGGCAGGCGGGCAGTTCGGCTGGGGCGGCACACCCCTGAAAAGATATCGGGGGTGCCCAAAGCTCGGCTCAGGCGGGTCAGAGCTCCGCCGTAGAGGGTAAGGCCAAATGCCGGGCTGACTGCGCCCTTGAACGCAAGGGGCGCAGGGGGGAAACCCGGGCCTAGCGAACGCTCGTGCCCCCACCAGTGGGGGCCGGGCATGACAGAAAAGTTACCCCAGGAATAACCGGCTCGTCGCGGGTGAGAGTTCCCATCGACCCCGCGGTTTGGTACCCAGACGTCGTCTCTTCCCATCCTGGGGGTGCAGCAGCCCCCAAGGGTGGGGCTGCCCGCCCATTAAAGGGGAACGTGAGATGGGTTCAGACCGTCGTGAGACAGGTCGGACTCTACCTGTCGGGGGTGCTGGCCGCCTGAGGGGAAGGTGCCCTCAGTACGAGAGGAACGGGGCGCCGCGGCCTCTAGTCTACTGGTTGCCCTACAGGGCAGAGCCGGGCAGCCACGCCGTAGGGGATAACCGCTGAAGGCATCTAAGCGGGAAGCCCTCCCCGAAAAGAGGCGGCCGCTCGGTACCTGGCGGGTTTCCCGCCAGGTGCCGGGAGAGGGTCCCCGTAGAAGACGGGGTTGATGGGGTGGGGGTGTAACCCCCGAGGGTTTTCCCGAGGGGGGGAGCCCGCCACTCCCAATCGCCCCAGGTGTGGGTGGTGGGGTTTATGGGGTGGGTGTTTGTGTGGTTGGGGTTGGTAATCCTTATAAGGGGTGTTGTTTCTGCGGTTTCGTGGTTGTGATTAGGAAGTTAAGCCCTACTGGGCCTGTTGATCCTCGTGAGTTGGGTATTGAGTCGTTGCCCTACGTGGGCGTTATCGGTGGTTCTGGGCTTTATGAGGCTGGTTTCTTTGATGAGTTTTTTGAGGTTCAGTTGCACACGCCGTATGGCTTGCCCAGTGATAATGTTGTTGTTGGTCGCCTAGGTGGTGAGTGGGTTGCCTTTTTGCCTAGGCATGGTCGTGGTCATAGGTACCCGCCGCATAGGGTTCCTTATAGGGCTAATGTTTGGGCTTTGTGGGCGTTGGGTGTTAGGGTTGTTGTTGGTGTTAGTGCTGTTGGTAGTCTTAGGGAGGATTTTGCGCCTGGTGATTTTGTTGTTCCTGATCAGTTCATTGATATGACTAGGGGTAGGGAGTACACGTTCTATGATGGTCCTAGGGTTTGCCACGTACAGATTGGTCTTGAGCCCTTCACTGAGGAGTTGAGGAGGTTGCTCATTGAGTCTGCCTCTAGGTTTAATAGGACGCATGGTGGTGGTTGCTACGTATGCATTGAGGGTCCTAGGTTTAGTACTAGGGCTGAGTCCAGGGTTTGGAGGGATGTGTTTGGTTGTGATATTATTGGCATGACGCTCGTCCCCGAGATTAACCTCGTTAGGGAGTTGGGTATGTGCTATGCGTTGCTTGCTTTGGTTACCGACTACGATGTATGGGTTCCGCACCAGCCTGTTACGGCTGAGCTCGTGGAGAGGGTTATGGGTGAGAAGCTTGATTTGGCCCGTAAGGTACTGGTTGACGTTATACCGAGGATTCCGAAGAACCTGCATGAGAGGTGTGGGGAGGTTTTGAGGAATGCCTGTGTTTAGTTTTGGTGGTAGGTACCCAATCGTGAGTATTGAGGATTTGGAGGCCCTCTACAGAGCTTCCAGTGTTGAGTTGGTTAGGAGGTTTGGGGCTAGGAGGGTTGGTGAGGACTATGCACTGCCGATCCAAGGCGTCCCCTGGTTCACCCTAATCGACCTCGGCCGTGATTACGGGTTGGGTGGTTTGGTTGTTAGGGGTGTCTCGCTGGTTAATGCGCCCATAAAGCCCTGGTTTGGTGTTGTTCTTGGTTTCTTAGTTGGTGATTTTGTGCTTGGTGTTTCCTTTGTTGGCCGTAGGGCTGTGGGTTGTAGGTCGTTCCCCCTCAACCCCCCGCTTGATCTTTGGGATTTGCCCAGGGGTGTTGTTTTTCCTAGGCCGTTAGCCGTTGTTTCCGAGGTTTCTGGTCTGCCCTTTGATGTTTCTGTTCCCTGGGGTTGTCTCGATGTCCTTGGTGTTTCTATGGGTGGTGCCCGTACTCGTTACTTGCTTGTTTACTCAAACCTTGTTAGTGTTGGTGGTAGGGTTTTTGTTGATTTTGGTTCCTCGGGTGTTTCGTTTTAGTTTGTTCTTGGAGGTAAGGTTTATTAGGGGTTGTTCTTTTATTGCCTTGGGTTTGCTGGGCATGAGTGAGGATAGGCAGGGGGATGTGGTTGACGAGTTATTGTCTTCCCTGCTTGTTAATGAGAGTGATGCGCAGCAGGCTATTATTGCTAAGGAGCAGGCGTTGGTTAGGGTTAGGGTTGAGAGGAGGCGTAGGCATTTGGTTACTGTTATTGAGTTTGATAGTTCTGATGTGAGGAGTATCGATATTGAGGGTATCGCGAGGGAGCTTAAGCGTAGGTTGGCTGCTGGTGGTACTGTTAAGGATAATGTCATTGAGGTTCAGGGTGACCAGAGGGTTAGGGTTAGGAGGTTGCTTGTTGAGCTTGGTTTTAGGGAGGAGAATATACTGATTGATGAGACTATCGTGGAGACCTGAATGGTTGCTAGGGATGAAGCCCTAATACACTTCCTTAGGGATGAGTTGCCCGGTAGGGTTTCGGCTGTAATCAACGGTAGTGATTCAGCATCAGTGCTCAGGGGTTTGGCTAATCTTTGTGTTGAGGTTTTGGTTAGGGGTTGTGGTGCCTTTGGTGTTGATTGCGGTGGTGACCCTAGAGTTGTGGCTTGGAGGGTTCTTGAGAGGGTTGTTGGTTTGAGTAATGAGTTTGTCCTGGCTAGGTACGGCGCGATTATGCTTTCGGCAGACCTCATTGCCTCCATGGGTGATTCATTGATTGTGGACATGCTCGTTAGGGATTTGGTTACGTGTGTTGAGAAGGTTAGGGTTTTGATGCTTAGGATGGTTGAGGAGGGTAGGCCGTGGGTTGAGATCTACGCCGGTGATTAGTTTTTTAAACTCCCTAGTCCCGTTCGTTGTTGATGTTTAGGGTTTTGACGTTGGAGGACCACATCAGGATTCCGCCCAGTAGGTTTGGTGAGCCCCTTGAGAAGGTTGCCTTTGAGGAGTTGTGGGGTTCCTACGTTGGTCGTGTTGAGAGGGATGTTGGTGTGTACGTGGCCGTCTTCGACATTGAGGTTAGTAGGAGGGGTGTTGTTATCTTTGGTGATGGGGCTACGTACAATAGGGTTCGTTTTAAGGCGTTGGTTTTCACGCCCCTGGTTAATGAGGTTGTTGAGGGTGAGGTTGTTAGGACTGAGGAGTTTGGGGCGTTCGTTAGGGTTGGCCCGATAGAGGCCCTGGTGCATAGGACGCAGATGATGGAGGACAACGTGGTACTTTACGATAAGCAGAGCGGTGCCTTCGTGGGTGAGCGTAGTAGGCGTAGGCTCGGTAGGGGTGATGTGGTTAGGGCTAGGGTTGTTGGTGTTAGTTACGTTAGCGCCGGTAATAGGGACATGGTTAGGGTTAGCCTGACCCTTAGGCAGCCCATGCTTGGTAAGCTTGAGTGGATTGAGGAGGAGTTGGGCGGTAGTAAGAAGAAGGCGCAGGCCAAGGCCCAGCAGAAGCCCTGACCATGGGCCTCATTGATTATAAAATCCGTGTCCGCGAGCTCTACGAATCCCTGGGACCCAGGTACGTGGACCTATACCTACGCGAGGGCGCCCTGGCCTACCTAGGCTTCCTCGAGGATTTCCAGCCCAGGGGTTCCTCTGTGCTTGATGTTGGTTGTGGTGTTGGTGTTGGTGCTGGGTTGATATCGGGCGTTGCCAAGCGCTTTGTTTGTTTGGATATTGCCTGCGGCGTCCTTAGGTTCCCCAAGTCCCTGCCCTGGGTTGATGTTGTCTGTGCCGACGGTGCCCTGCCCCCAATTAGGCCTGGCTCTGTTGATTATGCCCTGCTGGTCAATGTGGTTAATGCTGAGGGTGATGGTGCTGATGTGCTTAGGGGTGTTTTGGGGCTTGGCGCTGTGGTTTTCGCAGTGTCGCCTAGGGATGTGGATAATGAGCTCATTAGGGCTATGACCCACTAGCTGATTTGCCAAGTGACTTGACCCTCGATTCGTAGACCCTCCTCATTGATTCCATCGTGAGTATCCCGAGGAGCCTACCGTCGTTACTCACCACGGGGACCCAGTTGATGCCTTCGCGGCTCATTAACTCCCATGCTTCGTATAGTGTCGAGTCTGGGTTTACGTGGTTCACAGCCTTTATATAGTCCTTGATTGGTCCCTTCCTGCCCAGTATGTCTGTTAGGTGTACTATGCCGATTAACTTATCGTTGTTGTCTACCGCTGGTAGTGATGTGTAGCGGTGCTGGAGCATCCTGTTGATTGCGTGATTAATGTCCTCACCGGCCCTAACCACGGGTTCCCTCCCTAACTCGCACTCGCTAACCCTGATGCTCATGAGTACTGGTACGCTGTACTCGCCCGCGTGGGCTGGTGAGTCCCTTCTTGTTGGTACCTGGGCCCTATAGATTGTGTTGCTTCCGGAGATTAGGTATGCTATGGCGACTGCAATCATTGCTGCCGGTAGTAGTTGGTAGCTTCCCGTCATTTCAACGACCATGAACATCACGGCTAACGGTGCCTTTGCCGCGGCGCCGAATAGTGCCAGCATGCTCACTATTACGAAGGGGGTTACGTTGGGTACTAATGATGGGAGTAGGTAGTGGAGAAGTAGGCCTATGTCGAGGCCCACGAAGGCTCCTATGACTATGCCCGGCGCAAACACGCCACCGCTGCCCCCTGAGCCTATTGAGAATGATGTGGCTAGGATCTTCAGGAATGGTAATGCCACCAGCAATGCTATGAGTGGGAGTATTGGTGATGTGAATAGGCTCAATTTTTCGAACTCCGCCAGGTCAACCCAACCGTAGCTCGTGCCAAGCACCTCGGGGGCCACTAGCCCTATTAGGCCGGCCAATAAACCGCCTATTGCTGGTTTGATGTAGTTGTTGATGCGCCATTTCTTGAATAGGTCGTGGATTGCATAGAAGGTCTTGACGTATAGTATTGCGAAGAGTCCGTCGATGATGCCGAGCACTGCGTAGAGGGGTAGTCTTGCTGGGTTGAACGTGCCCACGTAGTAGCCGAAGATTGGTGTGAAGCCCACGACTGAGCCGAAGATGGAGTACCCAACGGCGGATGCCACCAGGGCTGGGAAGAGGACCTCGGCCTCTATATCCCTCATGTAGAGGACCTCCGCCGCCAATAATGCACCGCCGATTGGTGCCTTGAATATCGAGCCAATGCCAGCCCCAATACCGATTGCGACAGCCCTCCTCCTATCCTCAGGCGATAACCCAAGGAGGTCGGCTATTGCTGAGCCAATGCCGGCACTGAGCTGGGCCGTGGGTCCCTCCCTACCCGCACTGCCTCCCGACCCTATCGTTATTGCAGAGGCCACGAGCTTTATTGGGGGGATCCTCCTCCTAATCCTGCCCTGTAGTCTATGGTATGCGTTTATTGCTGCGTCTGTGCCGTGGCCCTCAGCCTCCGGGGCCCAGGTGTAGACTATGAGGCCTGAGAGTAGCCCTCCGAGTGTTGTCGATATTGGTATTAACCAGTACCTAACCGCCCTGAAGCCGCTCGTTAATGAGCCTCCCTCGCCCAGTGGTTCTGGTATTGAGGCTCCAACGAGTAGTCCTAGGAATACGTGCTCCATGAGTTTTAGTGTGAAGTAGAAGGCCAGTGCCGAGGCGCCGGCAACAACGCCTATTATTATGCCTAGTATGAACCACTTAATATAATATGGTAAATTAGAGATTTTGGTAAGGCTCCCTGTTTTGGGTTGTTTTGTTGTGGCGTTGGTTTTATTTTCCCTGTTATTCATTACCTGCCTGTCCCTTTATGGTTGTGCTTTTAAGGTTTAGTTGTATGGTCAGTAATATTTAAAAATGCTTCAGTATCAGTTTTAACTGATGGTGAAGTATAAGGATGTGATAGTTAGGGTTGAGTGCCTGTGGAAGCGGTTTGGTGATGTTGTTGCCAATGAGTGTGTGAGTGTTGAGGCTCGTGAGGGTGAGGTTGTCTCTATTCTTGGGCCTAATGGGGCTGGTAAGACGACATTGCTTAGGCAGGTTTATGGTGAGTTGAGGCCTGACAGTGGTGTGGTTACCGTAATGGGGCTTAGCCCGAGAAAGGCTAAGGAGAGGGGTGTTATGGGTGTTGTTCCTCAGGAGGCAACCCCATTCAACTTACTAAAGGTTCGTGAGCATGTGGAGATGCTTATTAGGTTGAGGGGTGTGCCTAGGGGTGCGGTTAGGGGTTGTGTCGATGAGGCCCTTGAGGTTGTTGGGTTGGGGGAGTATGGGGGTAGGTTGATTGATGATTTGTCGGGTGGTATGAAGAGGCTTGTGTTGGTGGCTTCGGCCATAGCCTGTAGGCCCAGGCTTATTATTTTGGATGAGCCGACGGTCGGTATTGATGCCCAGAATAGGAGGAGTATATGGAATGTGATTAGGGCGGCTAGGGATGAGGGGTCCACGGTCATACTGACGACTCACTATATTCATGAGGCTGAGGAGTTGAGTGATAGGGTTTACCTGATGAACAGGAGGGTTATCATGGAGGGCTCGCCTAGCGAATTGAGGAAGGTGTTGCCCTGGGTTGAGGTTAGGGTTGACGATACGGGTGAGACGTTTAGGGTTGGTTGGGATGAGGCTGTTGGTATAATTGATGATTTAGTTAGGAGGAGGGTTAGGTTTGAGGTTAGGGAACCGTCGCTCGAGGACGTGTTCATGAAGGTCTTCGGTGGTCCCCATGAGGCTGGGTAGGGCCATGGTGATATCGAAGTACCTACTACTCAGTAGTAGGAGTTGGGTTTATGCGGCTGTGAGTTTTACGCTAATCTACCCAATACTGTGGCTAGTGCTGCTCAGGGTAGTGGGTAACCCCCAGTACCTACAGTACTTCATGGTGGGTACGGTGGTTAACACAAGCTTCCTAACACCCTTTGTAGCCACTGCCCAGGACATGGCCTACATTAGGCGTGGTTCAACAATATACACGGTGCTCTTCTCAAACGGGGCTGATCATTGGGACATTGCGCTGGGTTACATAACCCAGACCCTACTATTAACGCTACCATCCATCGCATCACTCCTGCTACTATCCATGGCGATACTTGGGGTGCGTTATGGCGTGGCACAGATAATGACTACTCTGGCGACCGCCTTAGTGATTGCACTCTCCTCATCACTCCTCGGCTACGCACTGGGTATTGGGGTTAGGAACTACAGGATTACCAACCAGGTTAGCCAGGTAATACCCTGGCCACTCCTACTACTGGCCCCTGTCTACTACCCAATAACCATACTGCCCCAGGCCCTTAGGTTAGTCAGCCTTGCCCTACCGACGACGTACATGGCCCTCGCCATACACGGCTCACTGGCTCTTAACCCAATGGAGCTTTTTAGGGGGTTGCTGGGTTTGCTTGTTTATTCCTCAGCGTCAATCTTAATAGCTAGGTACGCAATAATTAGGGGTGAGGTGAATGGTTGAGTTTAAAAGTGGAGTCCGTGGAGGACCTGGTGAGGGTTGGGAGGGCTTTGTCAAACCCGTTGAGGGTGAGGATACTGCTAATGCTGGCGAGGAATCCAACGTTCATACAGGACGTGGCCCAGTCACTCCACATACCCTACGCCCTAGCCCACATGCACCTGAAGATACTGGAGGAGGCTGGTCTAGTGGAGGGGTCCTACGTGGTGGAGGAGCGCCCGAAGCCGCACCTGAGGAAGGTTTACAGGGTGAGGGACTTCAGGCTAGTCATAGACAGGGAGTTGCTGGAGCGGTTGGCGGAGCGGTACAGGTGAGGTTGCCGTACTCCTCAATAGCCGCAATGCTGATATCCGGCCTAGTGATTGGTGCCGGGGTGCCCATAGCCCTATTCTACATGGCCTTCAAAGTCGGTACGTGGCCCTTCCTACTTGCTGCTGCGATACTGGGCGCCTTTGCCATATTCTGGGGCGCGGTCATGGCTATAGTCGCCTTCGTACCAGTGCTGGACAGTGTTGATGAGCAGGTGAATGCCTTGAATAGGCAGTTGAACACCTATAGGGCGTTCATTAGGGCGTTGCTTGAGGAGCTTGATGATGTCAACGCAATACTTAAGGACATTAGGGATGAGTTGAGGAGGGTGGGTGAATGAGCGGGCTCAAGTACGCGGAGTTGAGTGATGAGGAGGTTATGGAGAGGATTAGGGATAGGATTAGGGAGATGAAGCAGCTGCTCGGTGAGATTAGGGATATGCTTAGGGTGAGGTGATGGCTGAGAGGTTTGACAGGTACTACGAGTACTTCAGCGGTAGGTCTAGGGCAACTAGGGGTGGTAGGTTTAGGAGGTTAAATCTGGGTATAGTGAGCATAGACCTGAGTGGTGGGGGCTCCGTGCTTAGGGTTAACATTGGTAGGAGTAGGGCGCAGGCAATCGAGGTAGTGGGTGGTGTGGTGCAGGGTGAGGAGGTGAACCTAGTAAACCCGCCGGATAGTGTTAGGGTTGTTAAGGGTAGGCGGATTAGGATTGAGGGTGGTGACCTGGAATCAGTTGAGGGTGAGGAGGTTACCTTGGTTAATGTTGATGCTAAGAGGGTTGTGGGTAAGGTTGTTAAGGTTATTCATGGGGATGCGGACCATGTTGAGGGTGATGACGTGACGTTAATAAACACAAACGCCAGAGAGGTTGTGGCGTCTAGGGGTAGGTTCGTGAACTGTGATATAGGGGTTTTGAGGTATAGGGATTATTATGACGCGGTCAACACGGATATTGGCGAGGTGATTAGATTGCAGGGGTAAAGCGTTAAATACTTGCTTGGTTGCCTTGCTCGCAATGAGGAATCGGGGTGAGGTTCTTAAGATATCCTTCTCCGCATTTTTCGCGGACCTGGGTTACCAAGCAGCTGTGGTTATGTTCCCACTAATCTTCGTGATCTACCTAGGGGCCCCAATGTGGCTTTATGGTGTTGCTGAGGCGATTAATTATGGGCTCGGTAGCCTAATGGCGTTCCTGGGTGGCCTGGCTGGTGATAGGTTTGGTAGGTGGAGGGTGGCCGTACTTGGCAATGCAGTGATAATATCTGTTTCACTACTTGGCTTCGCCAGGTATTGGTGGCAGGCCCTATTGATATTCATGGTTGGTTGGTGGTTTAGGAACTTCAGGACACCGCCGAGGAGGGCAATGCTAACCGAAGTCACTGACCCAGGTGAGAGGGGTGAGGCCTTTGGTTTGCTCCACGCCCTGGACATAGCGGGGGCTGCCCTATCTATCACGTACACGGCGGTCCTGCTCTTCCTGAGGTTCCCCGTGGAGTACCTACTATTAATAACGGCTGTGCCGTTGGTCGTATCGACACTGCTCATAGCCCTTGTCAGGGCTGGGCGTGGTACTAATGCGGGGTCCATATCCATGGCCGAGTTTAGGAGGTTGGGTAGGGCGTTGTGGTTGATTGTTATCTCCACATTCTTCTTTGGCTTCAGCCAATATAGCTTTGGCTTTCCCGTGATAACCACTGCGGAGTTCACGCATGAGGATTACCTAGCCGTGATAACCTACGGAGTCTTCCTAGCAGCCTCCTCGCTCTTTGGCTACGTATTCGGTAAGTCCAGGGTTAATGAGTACGTGGGCCTCTCATTCCTGGGCTACCTACTTGGCGTCTTCGCATCGTTGGGTTTCGCCTTATTGTCGCCGTTGGGTGTGGTTGGTATATACCCGGCGGCCTTCCTGCTCGGTGTTGCCGTGGCCGCCACCGAGACCTTCGAGCCAACAATAATATCTAAGGTGGCACCTGAGGAGAGGATGGGGTTGGGCATGGGTCTCCTATCCTTCGGTAGGAGTGTTGGTATATTCCTGGCTAATACTGTAATGGGCCTCCTATACCAAATACACTACTCCTACGCTTACTACTTCGCCGCAGCCAGTTCCCTGGTGTCTTTTTTAATAGTTTACCTGCTACTGATGAGGGTGGTGCCCAGTGGGTAGTTGCGAGGATGAGTATGTTAGGTTGGCTAGGTACTGCGCCGAGAGGGAGTCTGAGCTTGCCAGGTACAAGAGGTTGTCCTACGAGTACCTCCAGGAGATAAAGAGGTTAACGTTATTACTCTCGGCGACCCTATCCCACCTCAAGACGCTCATGATGGTTACAAACTATAGGAGCGAAGCCATGGAGAGCGAGGTTAAGAGGTTGGAGGAGGAGTTGAGGGTTTACATGGAGACATACGTGCTCGAGTCGAGGGAGGCTGGTGGAGGTAGTGAAGGTGCAAGCGCTTCCGGCAGTTAGCGACGCCGCAATATTTATAGGCGATTAGGTTGGTTCGGGGCTAATGGCCGTGGAGACCATATACACAACATTGCTTGAGGTTTCCATACTAATCCTAGTGGCTGATTTGGTTGGTGTATCGTTGGTTAGGTTTGGTTTGCCTAGGGTTGTTGGTGAGTTACTCGTTGGTATTGCACTCAGCCCCTTCGCAGTTGGTGGTTTGATAAATGCCTTCTTTCATGTCAATTTATTCGCCATAAATGATTACCTAATCTTCCTAACGAACCTCTCGGTAATACTGCTACTCTTCGCCTCGGGTCTTGAGCATGGATTATCGACGCTTAGGGAGGGTGGGTTTTACGGCGTTTTGGCTGCGGTGTTCGGTGCCGTTGTTCCCTACGTACTCGTTTATTACACGTTAATAATGATCGGTGTTGATGATGCGATATCATCAATCATTGCCTTATCAACGACCCCCACAAGCCTTGCTGTTGTAGCTGGGGTGATTGAGCGTGAGGGATTGAGGGATCTACCCAGCACTAAGGCTTTGATTACGGCGGCGTCTATTGATGATGTGGTCGCCCTCATAATGCTGTCACTGGTCCTATCAACTGTTAATGGGTCTATGGGCTATTCAATGTGGCTTAAGGCTCTCGGTATTGTTGCCCTGTGGGTCTCAATATTCCTGGTCTCCGTGATCCTAATACCGAGGATCCTAAATAGGGTTGGTGGGGGGTTGATAATTTACGCGGCCATGGTAGTGCTTTTCGGCCTAGTCCTATTAATGACCCTGCTGGGTTTTTCCGAGGTTATTGCGGCGTTCATAGCCGGCGTGGCCGTTGCCGAGAGTAGGTACTCGGCTAGGGTCGATGAGCTGATTAATGCACTCCTGGTGATCTTTGGCTCAATATTCTTCATAAGCATTGGCATGCAGTTAAACCCCGCCTACCTGGTTGATCCATACGTAATTGTTGTCGGTGTTGTCGTGTCTGTGGTAGCTATGCTTGGTAAGGTGATTGGTGTATACCCATTCGCATACCTGAGGCTTCGTAATTCCAGGGACGCCATCGTTGCCTCCTACGGTATGATACCCAGGGGTGAAATGGGTCTTGTGGTTGCGTCCATAGCCCTAACCAGCGGCTTAATAGATATGGGTGGGTACGGCGTGATAGTTCTCATGGTCCTCATAACAACAATACTCGGCTCCACAATCTATAGGCGCGGCGCCATGAGACTTAGGAGTACTCAGCAGCTGCAACGCTCCTGATCACGGCATAATCGTACAGAGCCCTCAATGCCTTAGCCGCAACCTCTAACCTATCGTATATCGGCACACCAGACTCCTCCAGCTTAGCCCTGAACGTCCTCGCGTCCTCATTACCACCAATACTGAAAACCACAATGGGTTTTCCAAATCCCGTTGCGTTTATTATGTAATTGGCAAGCCTTGGGGTCATACCTGGTAACTGCATTTGTGCCGATATTAGGGCCATGTCAACGTGATTCGTGGGTAGTACGGTGTCGAGGACGAACTTATACATCTCGTCAGTGGCGCTGCCGGTTAGGTCAATGGGGTTAGTGACGCTCGCGAGTGGTGGTAATGATTTCGAGAGGGTTTCCCTGAGTTCCTGCGGTAACTCCGGCACGGGGAGGCCTATGGATTCGAGGTTATCTACGGCTTGGACACCAACCCCTCCGCTATCCGTTATCACAAGGACCCTGTTTCCCCTCGGTAGTGGTTGTGTCGCCAGGGCCTTGGCAACCTCCAATGCTTCGAATAGGTTGTTGACCTCTATGGCGCCAGCCTGCTTCAGCATTGCTCGGTATATTTCGTAGTTGCCAGCCAACGCGGCTGTGTGGGACTTAACTGCCCTGCCTGAGGATTTGGATCTACCGGCTTTGTAAACAATGATTGGCTTTGCCTTGGTTATTGCCTTCATGGTCTTCATCAAGGCTTTGCCCTCTCCTGGTTTTTTCAATCCCTCAATATACATAACGAGAACCTTTATGTTGGGATCGCTGGCCAGGTATTCGAGTAGTTCTGCTTCGTTTATGTCGAGCTTGTTGCCGTAGTTTACGGCTAAACCAACACCAATATTCCTCCTGGCAGCCCAATCAAGGATTGCCGCAGCCACGGCACCACTCTGGCTAATTAGGGCTATTGGGCCTGGTCTTGGTCTCTCCATCCTATTCTTCGGTATAAAGAATGTGTCCAAACCATTAAACGCATTATAAACACCAATACAATTAGGACCGAGTATTCTAACTCTGCCCTGGGCGTTCTCTTTAACCTCCTCCTCAAGCCTAGCGCCAGATCCCCCTGTTTCACTAAATCCGCCGCTAATTATTATGGCAACCCTAACACCCTTCATGGCGCATTCTCTCATTATCCTTGGTACGGTTGGTGCCGGGGTCACTATTATGGCTAGGTCTACGTTTCCGGGGACATCAAGTACCGACTTGTAAACCTTACGCCCAAGCAACTCGTTATAGCTCGGGTTCACCAAGTAAACCTCGCCCTTAAATTTCTCCAGCAATGTCCTGGTTATAACAGCACCAACACTCCCCTCCCTCAATGTAGCCCCTATCAATGCTACGGTTCCTGGATTAAATAGGACCTCGAGTTTCGGATCCACAATATTGATTAATGGCTTGTGGGTTATTACGTATTACCACTTTGCATTGGTGCTATCAATACCGGGAACCAATCCTCCCTAACCACCGTGACATCCTCGTAGTTGTACACGTACCTGAGGGCTACCTCTAGGTATAGGAGTGTGGGTAGTGCCGTTGCTGGTGTTGCGTTGCAGCTGTACCAGGTGTTTAGTGGCTTTATTGTTCCGTTCATTGCCGATATGTTTATCGCCATGTATGTGGGATTACCCGGGCTTACGATGATGGGTGTCGAGAGATTACAGGTAACCTCCTGGAGCCCCTGCTGTGTTATTGCGGCTATATTGAGCCTGCTTATGTTGACCGTGCCCATCGGTATCATTTGGAATATGTACATACTGATCAGCGGTTTTGATAGGTTGGCTATGTATGGTATTGCGTTTATTATTGAGGAGTCCTGGGTCGATATTTGGAAGGTTGCCCTCCTAGACGCCTCATTATTGATTATTGCGGTTGCATTCAACCCATAGGTGTAACTGGATTTCGTGAGGTTAGCCAAGTCACCCGGGCTCCCTGACGCGCCCAGCCTTGGCGCGATGATTGCCGACCCGCTGGGTCCCTGATATACCATAACTAGGAAGTAGGATCCACTGGGTATCTCTGTGTTTATTGTTATGTTCGTCCCAGTCCTGGGTATGTAAATGTTTAGGTTTGTTATTGGTAGGTTGAAGTTGTTCTGCCCAACTATGACGAGTAGGTTCTCGCCAACACCAAGGTACGCGTTGGCTGTTATGTTTAGGTAGCCCGTTATTGTGGTTATGGGCGATGGTATCGAGAGTATTAGGGATATGGATAATACGGTGCCTATAAGTATTATCAAGCCACCAAGCGCATAGGCAGGCATGCCCCTTACCATCGGGGCATTATCTCCTCGGTACTATTTAACCACTTCTCCCTAAATCCTAAGGGCGGTAATGCGAACCACAATCAATGAGTGAGTTTACGGGGAGTTATGGCGTTTTAGGAATTTGCAAACATGGACTCGCCCCTATCGTTTATGAAGCCCACCCTAATCACATTATCGGCTATTGTCTCAAGGGCATCGACATGCGACGTTATTATGACAGTCCTAACCCCATTACCCAGGCCCCTAATCCAACCGGCTATCCTACGCCTATGCTCCTCATCGAGGTGCTCCGTGGGTTCGTCAAGTATTAGCAATGGTACCAGGCCCATGACCACACGGGCTATTGCGTACCTAAGCATTAGGGACACAAGGTTTCTCTCCCCAATGGATAAGGATTCCACGGGTAATTCAACCCCATCAACCCTCCTGACCATGATTTCATAATCCTCACCAACCTCAATCGAGGCGTACGATGCCTTATGCATCAACTCCCTCATCATGATTCCCAACTCCTCATTTACAGAATTCAGAAACAGCCTCCTAACGATTGGCTTTGCATCATCTAAGGCCTGCTGAAGCTTGCCCAGAACATCCGCCGCACCTGTGTACCTATTGATTTCGACCCTAAGGGTCTCCACCTCGTTTGTTCTGTTGGTTATTTCCGCCTTCAGTCTATCAATCTTATCCCTCAAAACCCCAACCCTACCCCTCAACTCACTAACCTCCCTAAGCAAGGCATCCCTCCTCTTCCTCAATTCCTCAATAACCTCCCTAACCTCACCCAACTCCCTAACCCTAGCCTCCAACTCCCTAAGTCCTCCCTCAAGGTCGGCCTTAGCCCTGGCAATATCGCCCAACCTCCCCTCAATCTCCCTAACCCTGGCCTCAAGATCACCCGCACTGGCCAATTTACCCCTAATTTCCGCAATCTCAACCTTAGCCCTATTAATGCTATCAAGCTCATTATCCAACCTAGCGAGCTCAGCCTCCACATTATTTAGTTCCTTCGTAACAGCCTCCTCATTGATGTTAGTTATCGAGTTAAGCTCGGAAATCAAGGACTCCCTCCTCCTACGTAAGTCATCGAGTGAAGCCCGAATCAAACCCTCCTTCCCCAGCTCAGCCTCCAGCTCCCTCAACTCAGCCTCAACACCTGCCAACCCCTCCAACTCACCACCTAACCTGTTCACCCTGTCAGTGAGCTCCTGAGCCCTCCTACCCAGCTCCCTCAACTTCAGCTCCCTACTCGCCACCAATTCCTGGGCGAGCTCGCTACTTAATGGTCTACCGCACAGTGGGCATTTACCTCCACCACCGCTCAGTAGGTTTAACTCGGTCCTTACGTGCTCGATCTCCGCATTAACCCTACTTAACTCATTCTTAGTCTCCTCAAGCTCGGTCTCCACAGAGACCTTCCTCGCTAGTTGCCTCCGTAGCTCCTCAACCCTGGGTTTTAGATTGATTATCCTCTCGAGCTCGCTATTCAACTCTGTAAAGGACTTATTGACCTCGTTTAACTCCCTATTTATGGAGTCAACCCTACGCCTAAGCTCCCTAGCCAGGGCGAGCCTATTCCTCAACTCATCACGCTTCCTCGTGAGCTCCTTAATCCTATCCCTAACCTCACCTTCCCTAGCCACCAAGCCCTCCAGCTCCCTAACCCTACCCTCAAGTCCGCGAATGCCCTCTAGGGCATTCCTCAGCCTGTTCAGTTCTTTCGTTAGAAGCGATTCCTCATTTATCAGGGACTCAACACTACCCTTAAACTCCAGGTACTTGCTTTCCAGCTCCTTCAGCTCATTCTCCTTGATCACTAACTCATTCAATTTATCCTCAACATTCCTAAGCTCAACCTCCCTAGCCTCCAAATCCTTAATAACACCACCAAGCTCCCCCTCCAATCTATCAAGCTCCTCCCTCCTCAAGCCCAACTCCCTATTGAGAATCTCCAACCTACCCCTGAAGCCCTCAACAGTCGCACCAACCCTCCTAAGGGCCTCCCTAACAACATCCTGTCTGGCCCTCTCAATGGCATCGAGTCTAAGCAGGGTATCTAGCTTGAACTCCCCCTTCCTGCCAGTCCTCAGTATATCCCTAATCTCCCCCTGCCTAACGTAGAGTAGTTCGGAGAACGTCTCCATGCTTATCCCCGTGGTCTTAACGACAAATTGCGTAACCTCCCTATCCCTGGCGGCAACCCTCCTACCGCTCTCGTCAATAACGTACGTTTGCGACTCCAGGGTCTTCTCAGTATTGAACACCCTCTGGACTAGGTACCTACGTCCATCAATCCCCACGTACTCAACACGTATTACCGAGCTCGAGGCACCACGCCTAACCAAATCACCAAGCCTATACCTACCCCTAACCCACTCCGAACCGTAGAGGGCTATGGCTATTGCCTCGAGGAGGCTCGTCTTACCTGCACCGTTAGGTCCATGTATGAAGTTTATGCCCTCGGTAATGATGGCTTTACCCTTCACTATTGACCTGAAGTTCTCAACCTCAACCCTCGTTATCATCTGCCACCCCCCAACCAATCCGTTATGGCCCTACCACCCCTCAATGGTACATTAACGAGTTTCTCGAGGATTGCGATAGCGCCATCCTCATCATCAACCCTAACCCTCTCTATAACATCCATTAGGGCATTGACCCACTCATCATTATTAACCCTCGACCTAAGGGCCTGCCTAATTATCTCGTTAATGCCACCGAAGACTTGGCGTGGGGCCTCCTCAGCACCGCGCCTCTCGAGGTTCAGCCTAATGTCAACCCAGGCCCTGCTGAATAACCTCCTCAATTCGTTCACGCTGAAGTCCCTGGTGGAGTAACCACTGGATACCGCACCCTCAATCTCCAGGATTATCAGGGAGCCCTTGGAGTCCATGTTGCTTGCTATGTACGAGACATCACCCCTGACAACGCTTGGTTTCGCCTCCTCATACCTGACCCTAACCCTCACCAACCTCCTTGACGGGCCCAACCTGACTTGCCTAACCCTAACCCCGTTACTACCAACATCAAGGACTAGGAAGCCCTTCGGGTCCGTGTCTTTAACCTTCCTGAGCCTACCATTCACATACTCGTAAACCTCGAACTCCCTGGCATCCCAAATCTCCAGGGAGCCTGGGTATACGGCATTGAGCCTTGGGTGCCTCAACCCATGCTCGTGAATGTGCCCAATGGCTATGTAATCGAGGTTTAGTTGGGATAGGGGTTTCTCGTTGATCATGAAGACATCCACATTGGGCATTGGGTATACGTAGGGTGCACCCTCTATGTACTGGTGAATCACCGCAATGTTTATGCCAGGACCTTTCAAGCCGTTTATTGAGTTGATTAGCTTGTTCTGCATGTCGGTGTAGACTGTCCCAACACCAATCAACCTGACACCACCCAAGTCCCTATAATCATTATCCAGGTAATCAATCAACCCCATACTATGTAGGACAGCGAGTGGATTTTCAGTTGGGTTTATCACGGATGCATCATGGTTACCCCTAATACAGAAAATCCGAATGCCAGCCTCCCTCAACCTCGTCAAACCCCTTATAGCAGTCACGTAAATGCTTGGTGCGGGCCTTTGCGTATCAAAGAAGTCGCCACTGATTATGACGGTGTCCAAGCCCTCACCCTCCCTCAACCTGAGTATTTCATCCACGGCCCTGAGGAATGCCCTATTGTAATCCTCAAGCCTATCCTCAAGCCCGTACTGCCTATGGCCCAGGTGCACATCGGCCAATTGCGCAATCAGCATCTCACTCACCAAGTTTGACTAAGCCATCCTTAATTGCCTTTGCCACCAAGGCCACAACATGTGGGCATGGCTCACTGGTTGAGCCACAGGCTTCGCAGCTCCAGGTGCCCTCGGCGGTTCTCACCTCAACGTGGGCATTACTAACCCTACCCCTCAGGACTCCCATGTCCATGGTGACGCCCTTAACGTTGTCCATTAGTGATAGCGCGGTTAGTACACTATTAATTCCAACCTTGGTGTTTAGGAGCTTCTCAACCCTACCCCTAACCTCGTTTAAATCAGCGTTTAACCCCCATGCCCTGCTCAGATCTATGTCCGAACCTCCATAATCGAGGACACGATCTCTAAGCCTTATGACCAGTGGTAGTGGCGTGATTGGGCCGACCACGATACCCTCCCCAGCGTCCAGGACGGGTATTAACCTGCTTAACTCCTCGCTCAATACCTCACTGGCACCAAGCACAGCCGCTATATCCCTCTGGTTCACAAGTCTCAGTATTATTTGGCTATTGCACTGGCTTAGGATGTCAGGGTCCACCTTGGACGGTCTCTGGGTTATGACGACCAAGTAAACACCGAATTTACGGCCTTCACCCGCTATCCTGGACACAACGCTTAGACTTAGTGTATTCCTCACGGACCTGGGTGGTGTGAACCTATGGGCCTCCTCTAGAATGACTACGACTGGGAATGGGTACTTGGAACCTGGCAAACCCCTAACCTGGTTAACCCTAGCCCTAAAAATCCTGCTTAACACGTGGTAGACCACGTGGTCCTGAACCTCATCGCTCAATCCGGCGAGGTTCATGATGGTCACCGTACCCGGTCTCAAAACCTTGGTTATGGGCAGGGACCAGTATGTGTAAAGCCCAAGTCTCCTTAGTTTCCTTAGGTACATCCTGGTGCTCACAAGTACGGTCTTCCTAGCCTTGCTATCGATTACGTCCTTAAGCTCATTCAATAGCTTATTAACCTTATTCCTACCCTCATCATCCAGCACGGCATTGTACTGCTTGATTAATCGATCAATGTTGACATTACCATCGTGGTTCAGGAACTCATTAATTATCCTAACCATCATGTCGAGGGTGCCCAGACGCTTAATGCCCGTGTGCTTTACAATGGTTCTAATTAGTGAGTGTAGTATGTATATTACGTACCTAATCCTCGAGGCGCCCCTAGGTACTCCGGCAACGTTTGCTAGCACCTCGGGCTGGACCTTGACGATGTTTATCCTATACTTAAGATCACCGGTCTCCCTACTTGAGGCATCTATTACCTGAACCCTACCGATGAATTGCGGACCAAGCCTTGAGATGCTGTTCTTTATGTTCACGTACTCCCCGTGTGGGTCTATGACCAGTATTGTGGCGCCCTTCTTCAGTAACTCCTCTATCAGCACTATTGATGACCAGGTCTTGCCATTACCCGTGGCCGCTATTATGGCTAGGTGCCTCCTCAACTCATTCATGTCCACGCAGTACGGCACATCCGACCTAAGCAGTAACCTACCAATACAGAGCGCCCTCTCTGGTTCAACCCTAACGAACTCACTAACCATCCTGGCGTCAGCCAGGTATACGGGCGTCCCTACGCTGGGTACCGACCTGGGCATGTATATTCTGTCGCCGTACTTGTAACCGAGCACCATAACCCTGGCCTGCACAACCTCAATAATGCTCTCCCTGGGCATGTCGGCAAGTGCGTCAGCCACGTAACCATCAGCTCCGATCCTGTATGGCTCACGCTTTATCCACAGTATTTGCCCAAGCACGTTGACGCTCACCTCCCTACCATCTACATAGTCCTTCATGGATGCGTAGACGTAGTCGTACCTATTAACGCTGCTGTCCCTCTTTATTGAGATTATATAGATAAATGGACTCTCCACACTAACTATGTAGCCAATCTCATCAGCCATAATGGCTAGTCAATAATCGACTAGGGCATATTTAAGGTGATGCTTAAGGGCGTTAAGTGGGGAGGTTACTGAAAGTTTCAATTAATCCAGGACACCGCAAACCCGCATTCCCAATGCAAGAATTCTAATGAAGTAAGTTTTAAAGCATGTTTCGAATCACAGTTTGCTTTGGTGGTAGGTTGGAGTATAGGAGTATATTGGGTGGTAGGGGGATTAGGGTTAGTGATGATTTAATTAGGGATCTTAGGTTACTTGAGTTAATAAACGATATACTAGGTAAGAACCAAGATGAATTCCTGAGGGAGCTTTACCTAGAGCCGTTAAGTAGTGAGGAGACCGCTGTGTTTAGGTTAATGGTCTTCCAAGACTTAATGATGGATAATGTCTACAGGATGGTGGAGGAATTCGTTGAGAGAATTAGGGAAAGTGAGAGGTTGCTTCAACTGAAGGAGGAGGCTTATGATCAACATAGGGTTGGGCTACACCTGGACGCGGCCTTAACGTACATTGGTGCCGTGGAGTCGTTTTACAATGAACTAAGAACCATTGGGCCTAGGTCTGAGGGGCTTAGGCAATTCCTAAACTACCTCGAACAGGTGATTAACAGCCCATACTTCCGCTCAATGAAGGAGAGGGCTCGTGAGGCTAGGGAGGCTAGGGATAGGATTATCGTTAAGGTGAGGTTTGTGGAGGATGGAATAAAGGTATCTAGGTATGATGGCGATGGGGAGGACTTAACGGCCTTAATTGAACGCACATTCTCAATATTCAGGGATGGCGGTGGTGAGGGGGTTAGGTGGGTTAAGTCAACGGGGGACATAACGCACATACACGCCGCAATACTCGAGGGTGCCTTTCGCTTCTACAGGGAGGAGTATGAGACGCTTAGGAGGTTTATGGAGGATTTTCCCACGGTGATTGACGAGGGGGTGAGGAGCTTCGTTAGGGAGATGGAGTTCTACCTAACTTACCTAAGGTACATGAGGAGAGTTATGGAGAGGGGATACACGTTCTCAATACCATCCTTCACGAGGGATGGATCAATGCACGTAAAGGGCTTCTACAATCTACTACTGGTGAAAGCTGGTAAGGCGGTTGTAAGCAATGATATAGACACTGACGGGACCAGGAGGATCTTCGTAATCACCGGTATGAATAGTGGAGGTAAGACCACGTTCGCCATCTCCCTCGGGCAGCTGGCCTACTTATCCACATTGGGGTTACCCGTCCCGGCTGTTGAGGCTAGGTTACCATTCTTCACATCAATAATGACAGCCTTCCCCACTGAGGAGGATCCTAGGGAGAGCTTGAGTAGGCTTGAGCATGACGTGATCAGGGCGTTTAACATCATTAAGAGGGCCGATGACACCACACTTGTGATAGCTAATGAACTATTCTCCACTACGACGTCGGATGAGGGTTTTCAACTATCCAAGCTATTCCTCAGTGAATTAAGTAATAGGAGGCCGTACTGCCTCTTCATAACATTCATCCCTAAGGTGGCGTCACTGGAGTTCACCATAAGCCTTGTTGCCATGCCCTCCCCGGAGGACCCCGAGAAGCCGTCCTACAGGATAATCCCAGGGCCTCCACCAAGGGAGTACATGGCAGTTAGGATTGCTGCAAAGCACCAGTTGCTCTACGATGACTTAAGGAGGGTGGTTAAATGATTCAATTCGATCTATTGAGGGTTGAGGGTTCGACCAGGATACCGACACCCGTAGCTGATGACGTAAGGGTTGACCTGGAGTTGGACAAGATAATAGAGGTGGCGTCAAATGGCGATAAGCTCATTGCGGAAACGTGGCTTAATACCCTACTACTTAAGGATAGCTCTGAGGATGCGGTTAGGTATAGGCAGGAAGCCGTTAAGGACGCGCTGGTCAATAGAAATGCGATTTTGAGCATGTACTCAATAGCCAGGGACACCCTTGAGAGGGTTAGGAGGGATGTGTTCATTTTCAGAAGGGACGATCCATCATCAATCACGAGAGAGACGGCAAGGGGCATAGGGATTTTAGTTGACGGTCTTAATAGCTTATTATCCATACTCAAATCCACGAACTTCTCATCAAAGGCTTTTAGAGACCTTGTGATATCGCTCACGGCAAATATTAATGAGAGCTTCATATCGAGTGCCAGATATATCGTGGGCATGTTCGATTATAATAAGGATATTGTGTTCTCCGTCAAGGTGGGCAGCTATAACTACCTAAGGGATCCAGTCCTGCTTGTTCCTAAGGATGAGGGTTCATTGTTCTCGAGACTCCTTAGCTTTGGGAAGGAGTACACGTACAGGCTTGACCCGAGGGATGAAGCTGGACCTCAGATACTCCATGACATAAGGAACTGGGTGCTCCTGAGGGCAGCCTCCATACTGTTGGATGCGTACAATAAAATGAGGAGGTTCTTTGAGGACTTAATGAAGCAGCTCTCCTTCTATGTAGGAGCCATAAACATGAGTGACTTCTTCACGAAGATGGGCTTACCACAGACCTATCCAGACATAAGTTCCGGTAGGTTCGCGTTCGAGGATCTGCACTGCCTATCCCTAGCCATATCGAGTTCGAGGAAGCCCGTACCATCCACACTAGAGGTTAATACGGACGGTGCCTTTGCCGTATTGATCACGGGTGCGAATAGGGGTGGGAAAACAACGTTCCTTAAAGCCGTAGGTCAAGCCATACTACTCGCCAGGGCTGGCTTATTCATCCCTGCCAAGTCATTCACGATACCCGCACCTGGCGCTGTCTACACACACTTCCTTAGAGGTGAGGATAGGACTCTCTCGTACGGTAAGTTCGAGGAGGAAGTGAGGAGGTTTAGGGGTTTTATGGATTTATTGAGGAGTGGTGATTTCATACTTATGGATGAGAGTTTCTCATCAACAAATCCTGTGGAGGCCTCGGTCGTTGCAGAAAACGTGGTCTCAGCCCTTGCTGACTCAGGTGTAAATGTGTTCTACGTTACGTTTCTCCAGGACTTCATATATAATTTCACGAGAAAGTATGGCGAAAGGGCTGTGTTACTTGTCCCAGAGAGGTTAAGTAATGGAGAGAGAACATTTAGGCTTGTGAGGGGGGCCTTACAGCCTGGCTTTGCAATGGATTTATGGGCGAAGCTGTACCATGAAACAATGAGCGGTAATAAATAATTACCTTTCACCTAGAAAAATAATCCGTAACGTAAGTTTTATAGACGTGCATTAAGTACTAGCATGGATGGGTGTAGTGACTAATGGATTGAGGCTTAGGTGCCTTAGGTGCGGCTTCATTGGTTATGGGAATATGGGGCTTTGCCCTAGGTGTGGTTTTCCATTGGTCACCGAACCCCGGGAGCCACTTAGGGTTGATAGGAAGGAACCAAGTATTTGGAGGTATGGTTCAGTGCTCAATCGTGGTGGTAGGGTGGTTACGTTGGGTGAGGGCTTTACTAGGGTTAGGAGGGTTGGTGGTGCCTTGGTTAAGGATGAGTCTAGGAACCCAACTGGGTCCTTCATGGATAGGGGCTCGGCGGTCTTCATTAGTAACGTGGGTGGGGGTGAGGTTAGGGTTGGTTTTGAGGAGGACTTTACATTATCGCTCGCTGTCTATGCTGGACTGGCGGGTGTTGGTATTAGGGTTTACGTGAGTCCAGACATGGCTGGTGCGTATCAGGAGTTGCTTAGGTTGGCTATGATGAGTAATGTGACGATAGAGTTTAGGGATTCTGGTATTGATGTTGATGTTGCCTATGGCCATCCCCTATTCCTGGATGGTGTCAAGACAATAGCCTATGAACTCTATGAGCAGGTTGGTGAGGTCGACGGCGTCGTCCTACCCATGGAGAGGGGTTACCTAGCCCTGTCGATTTATGAGGGCTTTAGGGAGCTTCGTGAATGGGGGTTCATAGGTGAAATACCCAGGTTCGTATTGGCTAAGCATAGGCTTGGTGGTGTTGGTGAGGTTGGGGGGTGGCTTGTTAGTGTTGGTGCTAGGGTTGTGGATGTCGATGATGGGGATATTGTTAGGGCAATGATTGATCTCGCAAGGAGGGGGCTTTATGTAAAGCCGATATCGGCAATGGCGTATGCAGCAGCTTCCTCACTGGGTGGGGATTACGTGGTTGTGGTGACGGGTACGGGCATCAAGGAGTATAGGGTTGGTAGGGGTTTCGCGGGTTTAACGAAGCTTCAGGAAGCTGTGCTCAAGGTCCTGGAGGGCTCCGGGCCAATGACTGCCTACCAGGTTTGGGAGAGGTTGGGTGGTGTGGCGACGATTCAGGGGGTTTACAAGGCGCTTGGCTCACTGGTTAGGAAGGGTTTGGTGGTTGATGATTATGAGGTTCACGGTAATAGGAAGGTTAGGGTTTTCCGTGCTTATCGAATTATTAATAATTAAAAATAATTAAGGATAATTGGAAAATAGTTCGTGCAATTGCGCGGATTTTTGCGGTGAATAAAAATTATAAATACTTTATAAACAACAATTAGGCAGTTATGATGGTTGAGAAGTTGCCGTCAACGTACGCATCGATACTCAACGCCCTAGTTGAGTTGTACATGGCGACCAAGCGGCCCATAAAGTCTAAGGATATAGCTGACAAGCTTGGTATTAATGAGGGTACCGTTAGGAACTCCATGGTTGCTCTAAGGGCCATGGGTTACATAGAGTCTAAGACGGGGCCCTATGGTGGGTATATACCGACGCAGAAGGCGCTTGAGTACGTTAAAATGCCTGCAAACACGGTCTTTGCCCTGGACATAGCGCCGATAACAATCAACAAACTGCCTACAAACCTCTACGTGACCGGCATAGAGTTGTTGGATGTCATTAACCCATTCAGTAATAGGGCCCTTGTTAGGGTTATTGGTGACCTCAAGAATGTCAGGGTTGGGGATAACGTGAGGATTGGGCCTACGGCGAATAGTAGGGTGATTATTGAGGGTGTGATCACAGAGAAGAATGAGGGACTTAGGGAGTTGGTTGTCTCCATAAATAAGTTGGTTGCAATACCCAAGGTTAAGGTTGAGGAATTAATGAGTAAGAATGTGGTAACCATAAGGCAGGATGCACAGTTGAGGGAGGCGGCTAAGGTTTTTGCTGAGAGGAAGATTAGGGCGCTACCTGTCATTGATGATGAGGGTAGGATGGTGGGGTTGATAACGAGTAGTGAGGTTGCCAGGGCATTCCACGAAGGTAACCTGGACGCCAAGGTTAGGGATTACATGAGGAGGGATGTGCCCATGATAGACAAGGACAGTGACCTATACGATGCGATGAGACTCATGATAGCCAACAGGATAGGTAGGCTCATCGTGGCTAGTAATGGTAAACCCCTGGGCATAATAACGAGAACCGACGTGCTCAACTACCTGGCATCACTCGATTAGTTGCGATAAAATTAACGCGCGGGAATTAAAAATAGCCAAGGTATCACGCCGAGATAGGCGTTATGCACAGAGGACAGTTATCCCTTGAGGAAAGGCCGTTATTGGTTTTCTACGAAACCACGAAGGCATGCCCACTGGCTTGTAGGCATTGCAGGGCTAATGCACTACTTAAGCCGCTACCCACGGAATTAAGTACTAGGGAGGCTATGAAATTCATTCAGGACCTAACCGACTTCGGTAAACCCTACCCCGTGCTGATACTGACTGGTGGTGATCCACTGATGAGAAGCGATATTATGGAGATTATGGATTACGTGAAATCCCTCGGCATACCCATCGCCCTCTCCCCCGCAATATCAACGAAATTATTGAGCGATGATGTACTTAGGGAGATCAGGGGTAGGGTGTCCTCGGTGTCCATAAGCCTTGATGGGGCTAAACCCGAGACTCATAATTACATTAGGAGGACTGCGCTGGAGCCCATAAACGTGTTTGAGAAGACCCTCGAGGCATTTAGTAAGTTGAGGAGTTATGGTATTGAGTTCCAGGTCAATACTGCCGTCATGAAGTTGAACGTCCACGAATTACCACATATCTTCAAGATAGTCAAGGATGGCGGAGCCAATGCCTGGGAGGTCTTCTTCCTAATCCGCGTTGGTAGGGGTATGGAGCTGGAGCCCCTGAGTCCCTGGGAGACGGAGGATGTGGTGCAATTTCTCTATGACGTGTCACTGTACGGACTACAGATCAGGACTGTGGAGGCACCATTCTTTAGGAGAGTCATCATGCAGAGGAACTCCGGGGCTAGCTACGGTGGTGGTAAGCTATACCGGGAGTTGGTTAATGGTCTTAGGGAATTGATGGGGGAACCACCCAGTAACGTTGGTAAGCCCAGGTTCACACCAACCAGGGATGGTTATGGGATAATATTCGTCGCGAGCGACGGCTCAATATACCCAAGCGGATTTATGCCCCTAACCCTCGGCAACGTCAGGAGGGACAACATCGTAAAGGTCTATAGGGAACACCCAATGCTAAGGGCCATCAGGGAGGCCAGGTTCAACGGTAGGTGCGGGGTTTGTGAGTTTAGGGGCATCTGTGGTGGGTCTAGGGCTAGGGCGTTCACGGAGCTTGGTGACCCACTTGGTTCAGACCCGGCCTGTGTTTATGAACCTAGAGTTGGTGCCGCCCAGTGAGCCTCTGAAACCTATCCCCAGCACCATACCTACTCAACACCTCATTAATCCACTCCCACCTTAGGTTTCTCCTAACGCTATCCCTACCAAGGATTTCCCTAATGATGCCCACGTACCAGGGCTCCTCATTAACGACAACCGAGACCACCAAATCCTCAAGTGAGGCATAAGGCACACCACCAATGAGGATTGCGCGTGAGGCTAGGTTTGGGACTAGGGATTGTTCAATAACAATGGAGCTACCCAGCACCTCCTTAACAGGTTCTGCGGGGCCGTGCACCATGACATCGACAAAATCGGGTATGTCGGTAATACCCAACCTACCACCTATGACCTTCAATAGGCTTATTAAGCCGCAGGCGTGGTCTACATTCAACTCCACAAGCCTCCAACGAACACCACCGCAAATCCCAATCATGAAACCACCTTATTACATTCCGCCAAGATCTCCTCATCCCTAAAACCAAGGCTCCTTAGGATCCTTATTGGGCTCAGGTTCGAGAATAGCAAATCCCCTATCTCGAGATCAATAGCCGTTATCGACCCGGTGCCGATACGTATCTTATAGATGTTACTTAGTGGCAATCCTATTATCAGGGCGATCGCGGTTGCTATCGGGTGCCAATGACTAACAGCCACCACAGCCCTAGCCCCTAAGCCCCTAGCGTAGTTTATAAAATCGAGCATCCTCTCGGCAACGGACCCCATGTTCTCACCACCCGGTGGGCTGTGCATCACGGGATCCCTGAGGTAATTGCCAAAGGGTATCTCCTCTATTCTCCTCAACTCCCACTCACCCATATCTATCTCCCTCAATCTATGATCAACCTTGAAATCAGGATCTATACACCGGGCCGTTTGCCTAGCGCGTAGGAGCGGTGAGGAGAAAACAGGCCCCTTAACGCCCATCCTGCGGAGTAGAAATGCAGCCGCAGCAGCCTCCAGCCTACCCTTATCCGTCAATGGGTTGTCCTCGTAATTCCTCGAGTGGAGCACATTTACCGCATTGAGTTGGGATTCCCCATGCCTAACGAAGTATATTATCACGATTAACCAAGCCGTAGCCTAGGTATAATAGCATTATCTCATATACCTATGATAACCTCCTGCCATAATCTATCAAGAACCTTAACACTGCCATCACTCATCAACACGACATTGCTCTCAAGCCTAACACCAAACCTACCCTGCAGGTAAATGCCAGGCTCTATCGTGAACACACTACCCCTCGGCAATGGTTTATTATAGGATTGACCTATGAACGGCTCCTCATGGACCTCAAGCCCAATCCCATGGCCCGTCCTATGTATGAAGTAATCACCATAACCACCACTATTAATGACACCCCTAGCCACAGAATCAACGTAGGCGCCCGTGACACCCTCCCTAACAGCCCCTATAGCCTCATCATGAGCAGACTTAACAAGCCTATAAACCTCCCAAAAACCACTGGGTGCCTCGCCAATCACGAATGTCCGTGTCAGGTCACCGTAGTAGTCGTTGTACGTTGCCGTAACATCGACAACAACGATATCACCCCTATCAACCCTCCTTCTTGACGGCGTCCAATGCGGTATCGCAGAGTTCGGCCCTGACTGCACCAGGACGTCCCTGGGCTCGGCACCGGCATTACTAATTGCCTCGCCTATCACCCTGGCGATCTCAACCTCAGTCATTCCGGGCCTAATCGATTCGTGGGCAGCCCTAATGCCCTCCTCAATAGCCCTAACTGCACGCTCAATACTTCCCAACTCCTCCCCATCCTTGGAAATCCTCAATTGCGTAAACACATCATCCAGCGGTACATCCTCGAAATTACCGACCACTCTGCGCATTAACCATAGGTAACTCATGCTAGCCCTACTCTCAAAGCCAACCCTGCCAACCTTACCACACCCTCTGATGAATGAATTAACGGCTTTAATTGGGCCTTCATCATCACCATAAACAATGTACGGGATACCCGTAGCCCTAGCCTTACCCTCATCAAGCCTCGGCAATACCAATGAGTAGGACCCATTATTCGCACAAACCATCAACGCACCAAACCTCTCGAAAGTTTCTATGTACGAACCAACCAAGTACCTAAAATTAGGGCCTGGAGTTACGATCGCGAGATCCACACCCAACCCACCCAAAGCCGTCACGAACTTAACCAACCTACTACTCATTATTGCCCCGTTCCCCTCATGTCTGCGTCCCTAATCACTTTTAATCCTTTGTCGGGTATTCCCCCATTCTTGGGGCATCATTGGTCAGTCTCCCACGGGGCCGGGGTCCCGTGCGCTCACGGTTGCCTCGCGCCACGGGGCTAATTAATCCTATTTTGTCCAGAATTTAAGTCTTTTGCTGGCAAAATGTTTATAAGTATGTTGTCCAGGTGTTGTCTTGTGAAAGTACTCACATTTAGAGGCAGGATACAGGCATCGAGTAGTCATGGTAAGACCTATGTTAGGATTTACGTCTACATGGGCTATGGTGGTGAGGAGCTCGTGAAATATATCGGTAGGGAGGTCGAGGGCATGTTGGTGATAAAGGATGATTGCGAGGAGGGCGATACTCATTAAACTGCCGAGGGATAAGTGTGATGTTGATTACGTTAAGCGGTTGATGGCTTTAGCTAATCTAGCCTACCGTGGCTTTGAGGTTTGGGTGCCGGATGTGCCTAGAACCATTCAGCACCAGCTTTATGGTTTCAGAGACTTCAAGGATAGTCTAGTTTTTGGAACCACACCGAAGAGGTGGTTTGCTGAGACGTGGGTTCCATTGAAGACACTAAGGATTTACCAAGACGGCTCTATGAAAGGCGATAGAACTGCACCCGTGATTCTGGACTTTGAGGATGACGTCATTAGATTACGTCAGGTCTGCAGAAATGAACATAGGTATGTTGTTACCATTCCAATGCCTAGGTGGGTCATTGATAGGATTGGGGAGGGTGGTGATGTGAGGTTCGCAATGATTGGGCTTGAAAATGATGAGCCGTACTTAGCCTTGGTTGCTGAGCGTGTTGTTGAGCCTTATCAGCCGAGTAATTGCATGCTCGTGATTGACGTCAATGCCTGGAGTAATGGCGTGGCATGGGGCTTGATCAGGGACGGAAGCATCATTAGGTGGAAGCCGGAGAGGCCAAGGCTTAGTGAGATTGAGGGTCTCTACAATATTTCCGTAAGGCTAGGTAGGAAGTATGGTAGGTTGAAGAGGCTTGGTCTCCACAAGACAGTGGAGGGTAGGAGACTTTGGCGAAATATAAAGAGGGTTCGGAGGAAAATTTATGCGAAGTTGAGGGACTACGCCCAAAAGCTTGTGCATAGGCTTGTTAGGAAGGCCCTTAGGCACAAAGCCCTCGTCATTATTGACGACATGATTGAGGAGTCGAGGAGGGAGTTAATCGAGGAGAAGATACCAAGGGGCTTGAGGAAGATCTACCTAGCCGAGACGAGGAGGTTCGTTAAGCTACTCACAACACAACTACAGTGGTACGGCGTGCCACATGAGTTCAAGAGACTACCAAGCACAATATGCCCAATATGCCAACACGAACTTATCCAGGAGAGAAACAGGGTAATGGCTTGCCCAAACTGCGAATTCAAAGCACCAAGAGACAAAATACCCATACACTGGGCAATAAAAAGCCATCAAGAAGGAGATGGTAAGAACAACCCGCCGCCTCTGGAGAGACGGTAGATGCCTCACTGGTTTATCCTAGCGGAGGTTTTTTAATAACTTTCCTTGTTTCTCATGGGGGTGAAGATGGGGTCTATGTTGAGGATCAAATAGCTTCTTTACTGATGGAGAAGGGATTTGAGGAAATTAATTGCATTATAAGGGAATATTATGATGATTATGGTAGATTTCACGAAATACCCTTTTATGAATCAGCTATATGTTATCAGAAGGAGTATGAGTGGGGAACCGCAATAATTAGCGCGTTAGATTTGGATTTAGATGAGGTTGATGAGGTTACGGTTTATCTTAACATAAACGATTTTCCTCCAACTATTGTTGAAAGGATAATTGATGATCCTGAACTAGATGACGCCTATGACGAATTAATCGATGCAACCTATGATTATAAAAAGCCAACCTTTCCTTCTACTCCGATATTGTCCCATGATTATAATTTAGAGCTGCTTTGCGAAAAAGATGAGCTAATTAGCTGTGTTGAAAATGTCTCTTCATGGATTGATGACTATATTGAATATCTAAAAAGGGTAGCAGAAGGCTTACTGAGAAAGTATAAGCCAGATGAGTTAAACAATGTTGGGTGTCCCAAATGCCATATAACCATAAGAAAATACGAGTATGAATATCACCTAACACAACATGAAATTGAAGAAGCCAAAGAATAGTTTCGCGTTATAAGGAAAATGATTAGTGATGAATATGTAATCCCAGATAGGACACAATATCCATTGGCCTTTAAATACTTTGAAGATGACATTAAAAATTTAATTAAGGTAAAAATTCTACCCATGTACAAGGGTTTAGCGAGAGAGATTAATAAAAAGATTGAGGAAAAAGGAATATCAACTCTAAATTTAAGTCTAAATTTAAGGCAATTCTTACATTATTTTAGTGACATACCAGAATTAATAATAAAGAGTGTTCCCAGGGAGATCAGAAGAGAGTTTGTGCTAGAATATACCAATATAAAGTAGAATACTATCTAGCTCAGCTTTAGAAAAGTTCATAAATATTATAGAAAACGAGGAGAGAATACCAGAAATTAGCAACCTTCACTATTAGTACTAAGTAAGTTAGAGATTTAGTACCAAGCTAGAGAGAAAAAATGGCATGTACTATGTCTACATTTACGTTAATGGAAACCATATAGCCTACCTGAAGGTGGGCGGTAAAATAAAGAATAAAAAATTAATAAAAATATAGTAGCTCAGTATTTAATAGACCCTGTAGGGATAGAAAAAATTACAGAAAACTTATATAACGAAATAAGACAGAAACTGGCTGAGAGTCTCCGTTTCTCATAATGCCTGTAATACCGCCTGTCTTAGTTTAGGTTAAGTTAAATAAGTAGAGCATGGTCATTGCGCTGAAGTGCAATGCTCGGCACCTGGGATATATCAAGCATATTATCACGTTTAAGCGTAACTAGTTTAAGTCAGTAGAGGCCGCTGTCTTCATGTAATCGGTATCCGTAGACTCATCATGCACATTAAGAGGGGCTCTTTAGGTATTAATTTTTGCTTCGCGGTGAGACTAGAAGGGATTGCCGTGTTAGAATGGTGATGGCCTTACCGTTTAATCCTGAGCCGAGGTTTGTTCCTATATTGCCTTGTTGGGCCATACTGCGATGCCCTTCTCACGAATGCTTGAGGTTGCCTTAGGTGGCTTGGCGTTGGTGTCTCGTGCTTGCGCATTCGTGGGTTATGGGTATTGGGTATGCATACGTCTCCTGGGTGATTTACGCGGTTAGCACCGTAGTTTCACTTGATTATGACGTATCTATCTCCTACGAACTTGAGGAACTCACTCTCATCCTCCTCCGCTATTATGACCAAGTCAATTATTTCGGAGATTTCGTCGGGTAGTCTTGCGTGTATTTCAAGCAGTAACCTGCTTACCTCATTCCTGTTCAACCCCCTAACGATTACGGCTAGGTCCAGGTCACTCGCACCCGTTGCCCTACCCTTGATGACCGAGCCAAAGACTACGACCTCCTTAACGTCAGCCACCTCCCTAGCCCTCCGCAGTACAGTCTCGGCGATACTCCTCCAATTCCTCTCGAGGAACTCAATCCTCTCTAGCCCGAACACCACCTATTCCCCCATGCCCTTTTAACTAAGTCGATGATCTCTCTGGCAGTATTTAAACAAATCTCGGCATCCTCCCTACTAAGGCCGTAGGATAGGTACTGTCCCCTGGTCCTGGCGTTTTCCAACAGTATCAACTCGCCCCTCCTTGACTTAACGAAGTTCTGTACCTCATCCTTTAGGGTTATGGAGGATAAAACGCCAAGGAGTCTCCTTATTTCGTGTGTTTCGGGAAACGAGTAGCCTAGGAACGAGATTGTGGCTTTAACCGCAAGTTCGGCGGATATCTGGGCTAGTACACCGCTAACGTCGTATAAACCCCTACTTAGGGCATCCTCTGAAGCCCTTAGGTAGTCCAGGGCTCTTTTGCAAAGCACGTAATGTAGTTCACGCATTGCAATTGTGATCAATAACGGATTTTTATGCCTACCAGCCGGTATTTTGTGGATAATCCAGGTACCCACAACCTATGATTAAGGGTAGTTGCGAGGGGATAATTGGGAGAACTAGCTGTTAAAATCGTGATTAGGTTATGGTCGTCTTTCTAGGACCTAAGGTTTTTAGTCCTCCTACGGTATTAAGAATTGAAAGAGTTATTAACAAAAGGCACGTAAACCACGATACCTCTAACCTCGTATATAACGTATTTTGGCTCCTGAGCTTCCATCATGGATGGTTCCGACAAGGTTAAAAGCCCGGGATTAATTACTGATGATAGGTAATGGTTAAGAGGGAGTTGTTAAGCCCTAAGATCAATATTGAGGATTACATTAGGACTAGGATCATGGAGACAATAGATGAATTGCTACTGGGCATCATGATGGTTAATGCCAACGCCACCAGGAACGCGGCTGGTAAGGTCTTCATGGCGGTAAAGGCATTAATGAGTGCGATGGTCCTGATAAACCTCGATAGGATACTCGAGAGGAAGAGTGAGGAGGAGAGGGTTTGGTACGAGAGGAGGGGCTACATAGTCCCAACGAAGTCCATTAAGGGCGTATCCCTGGACCTATCCGGGTTAGGGTATAGGGAAATCTGAACAGTTGCGGATAAGGCGTTGGACCTCCACGAGTACCAATACAATGGCCTAGACCCTGGCTTCAGCCCTTACAAGAGGAGGAGGCTATGCGGGATATTATCATAGTAATGGGCATCATTAGTGAGAGGTTGTATGAGTGGACTGGTAAGTATTGGGATGAGGAGATAAGGAGGGCATTCGATGAGTTCGTTAAGAAATTCGATGAATTTAGGAAAAAGCATTCACAATAAATTTATCCTTTTTAGTAATGATAGCATGATAGCGGTAAATTGAATCTGGCAGAGTGTCGGTAAAAACATACTTAAATCGTGGTGCAATTTGGTTCGTTGTGCGTAGTATAGTTTTTGATCCCCTGGAGTGGAGCCTTGTTAGGTCCCTCTATATGTCGGCGCTGCCCAGCCTGAACTTCTCGGCTGATTACACAGCCGCTGAGTTGGCTCCAGCGTACTGCACGGTAGATCCCAGGTACCTATGGAGCTTTGACTGGGGTTCGGTGTCCATAGTGATGCCTCCAGCCACTACTAAACCCAGTGGTGATGGTTTGATAATTGCTGTTGAGGGTTACTCGGTTAGGTTGCTTAGGGGTTGGGGTTTGAAGCCGCAGATCGTCGTTACCGACCTGGATTTCGAGCCTGAGGAAGTTGTTAATTGTGATTGCCTAGTTCTAGCCCATGCCCACGGCGACAACATAGACAGATTCACTAGGTACGCGCCTAGGATCGGTAGGTTAATACCTACCGTGCAGGTTTGGCCCAGGGGTTGTTCGGTGTTGATACCTGGTTTCACGGATGGTGATAGGGCTGTTTACCTAGCTTACTACATGGGTGCCAGGGAGATTAGGATCTATGGGTTTAATCCGGGTAGGGTTGTGAAGAGGGATGATGAGGTGAAGAGGGCTAAGTTACAGATAGCGAAGACGTTATTGGAGAGGATAAATAAGAGGGTGTCCCTGGTATTTTACGAGTAAGTAGGCTACTTACTCGCTTGGGCAACCACGGGGCTTGTCCTAAGTTTTTCAAGTAGGTTTAATAATAACGGTGTTTTTTCCCTCTCCACAATAACGTAAATGTCATTGTCGTATCTCAGGACATGCTTTGCAGTTATTTGGTTCGACTTCATTACCTGAACCAGGAATGTTACAATACCCACGGGCGCCCTGTCGGCAAACATTATCCTAACCATGCCATACTCAGAGATTTTGCTTTCTTTGCAAACATTAGTTATGTACATGAGGGGTGCTATTACGTGGATTTTGTTGCCGTCGTTAAGGACTATGAAGTGGGTGTTCATTGAGGCAAGTAGGTCCCTAAGCTTCAGCACCTTCTCCCTATTTTCTTCCGTAAGTGGTATCTCCACCTCGCCCATGCCACTGTACGTTATTATCTCAGCCGTGCCCAGCGCCTTGACTATGTCCGGGTAATCATTAACCAACTTATAATTCAGTGACAATCTCTCTAGGGCTTTGACTATTGTGAAGACCTTAGTGTCCTTACCAACCATCACATCAACGAGAGGCTTAATGCTCCTAGCCAGCGCTGATAGATTAACTAGGTTACTGGAGAGCAATGTCACGTATAGTGGGTTCTCCTCAACAATGATCCTAACGGCCTGTTGAATACTTAATCCTCTGGACACAAATACTACTTTTCAGAAAGGGCTTAATATTTCTTACTTAAAAATGCACATTTAGTCTAAAACATAGCACTTTTTGGATGGGTTTAAGAGGTTAAATGAGTAATAATGTTTATAAACCATGAATCACCTTGACCTACGATGTCACTGGAACTACTCTTATTAGCCATAGTAATACCAATAGTCGGACTCGCACTGGCCGGTTATAACGCAGTCTCCGTATTAAGGATAAAACCAGGCAAGAAGGATTTGACGGATATTAATATGTTGATTGCTGAGGGTGGTAAGACGTTCCTAATGAGGGAGTATAAGACGATATTACCCGTGGGTGTTGTACTCGTAATAGCCATATGGGCTACCTATTACTTAATATTCCACCACAATGGTTTAATGGCGGGTTTAGCGGCATTGGCTTTCGCCCTAGGCGCCATCGGTAGTGCCGTTGCTGGTTACATGGGCATGTACGTGACAACAAGGAGCGCAGCCAAGACCGCGTGGATGGCTAGGAATGGCATGGGCGCCGCGCTTAGCACATCATTCAAGGCCGGTACGGTGATGGGGCTATCCCTAGCAAGCATAGCCCTGCTTACTGTTGCAGTACTGTACTGGGTATACTCATCGATACTACCAACGCCCCTGTGGGCGGAGACCCTCGCACCGGTGGCCTTCGGTGCGAGCCTAATATCACTGTTCATAAGGGTTGCCGGTGGCATATACACAAAGGCTGCTGACTGGGGTGCAGACATTGTCGGTAAGGTAGAGGCCGGTATACCCGAGGACGACCCGAGAAACCCAGGCGTCATTGCCGATAACGTCGGCGACAACGTCGGTGACTGCGCAGGTATGGCAAGTGATGTGTATGAGAGCTTCGTGGTTGTACTAGCCGGTGCATTACTACTAGCGGCGGTGTTCGGTCTCTCTTCAAAATTAATCGAGTTATCCATAGCCATAGCGACCTTAACACTGCTAAGCACACTGATTGGGATTCAGGTTATTAGGGGTGAGGTTAAGGGTAAGGATCTCGCTGCCGCTGCCATGGGTAAGTTAAATACTGCATTGTATACTACCATTGTGGTGGCTGCGATACTGGTTGGCATATACTCATTCCTCTCCTTCCCAACCATGGAGGCTGTGGCTATATTCATCTCTGACCTGTTGGGTATGATAACAGCCATAGTGGTGCTATTCGCAACAGAGTATTTCACGCACTATACATTCCCACCTGTCAGGAACATAGCGAGACAGGCTACATTATCGGCATCAAACGTAATCGTTTCAGGTTACTCCTACGGATTGCTTAGTGCCATACCCACCATACTCATGGTTGTTGGTGCCCTGGGAATATCATACATACTGGGTTCCATGTTCATACCACCACCACCTGGTGGTATGAACATTGAGGGTGGCATCTTTGGGACAGCCATAGCCTCAGTAGGCTTACTGAGCCTCGCTGGTGTTGTCATTTCCCTGGATTCCTACGGTCCGGTGAGTGATAATGCCAACGGTCTCGTTGAGATGACTGGTATAGAGGATGTTAGGGAGGTGACGGATGCGTTGGATGCCATCGGCAACACGTTCAAGGCGACCACGAAGGGTTATGCAATAGCCAGTGCTGGTTTGGCTGCTTTGATATTGTTCATAGGTTTTATATACGAGGTTGTGGAGAGGATGGGCATATCGCTAACACAGGCCTTTAGTGAGTTGATGGTAATTGACCCGAGGATAATAATAGGAGCCCTTGTCGGAGTCGCCCTGGTCTACTTCTTCTCAAGTAGTACCTTGGCATCCGTGGGTAGGGCAGCCGGTGAGCTTGTTGAGGAGATTAGGAGGCAATTTAGGGAGAAGAAGATCCTTGAGTTATGGCCTCAGGAGAAGCCTGATTACAATAGGGCAATAGACATAGTCACGAGGCATGCCCTCAAGAGCTTCTTAACGCCTGGCCTGGCTGCCGTCATAGTACCCATACTGGTTGGGCTGGCGCTTGGTTGGATTGGGCTCGTTGGCACAATCTTTGGCACAATCCTCGCTGGATTCCCAAGGGCTTTACTAATGGCTAATGCTGGCGCTGCCTGGGATAATTCTAAGAAGTATATAGAAATTTACGGTATTGTAGTGAATGGGCAGAGGTTTGGTAAGAAGAGTGAGCCCCATAAGAATGCCGTTGCTGGCGATGTTGTTGGAGACGTATTTAAGGATACCACAGGCCCATCACTCAATCCATTGATTAAAGTTGTTAACACGGTATCAATAGTATTCGCGCCCCTGATAGCCCTGGTAAGCCTAATGAACCCGGCAGCCTCGGCCCTTATAATGCACATAATCTCCGTAATAATTTCACTACTGTAATCGAAACCAATAATTAATTAATTGTCAAAATCATTCCATATATCATGTTTTACTTAAAAACAATAACTATGTAACGCTCTACGATATGTCCTCACTTTTGAGATTCCGTATTTATAATTATTGTTAATTATTAATCAATAGGGAAAGTATTAATCATTATTAATAAGGTAAAATTTATAAAAACTAGAGGTCTAGAATATTGATGGGTTCCCTAGGCAGGTACGTATTGACTTTCGAAGAGGCGGATCCAGATGATGTCAAATTGATAGGTGGTAAAGCCTCAAGTCTCGTCCTAATGACTAAGTTAGGACTTCCTGTGCCGCCTGGTATCATAATAACAACGAAGGCTTGTAGGGAGTATTTTGATGGTGGTGAGAGACTTCCCGATGGTTTAATGGATGAGATTGCCAGAGGCATTAAGTACCTTGAGGAGAAGATTGGGCTTAAGCTTGGTGATCCAGAGAACCCACTCCTCGTGAGTGTCAGATCTGGTGCTGCGGTTTCGATGCCGGGTATGATGGATACGGTACTTAATGTAGGCCTTAACGATAGGACGGTGCATGGTTTGGCTAAGAGGATTAATAATGAGCATGGTGCCTATGATGCCTATAGGAGATTTTTGGCGATGTTTGGTAGGATTGTGCTTGGTATACCCGAGGAGGAGTTCAATAAGCCGCTTGATGAGATTAAGCGGAAGTATGGTGTTAAGGAGGATCCCGAAATACCACTTGAGGGGCTTAAGGAACTCATTGAGATATACAAGCAAATATACATTAGGAGGTTTGGTAAGGTCTTTGATGATCCGTGGGAACAATTAAGACTCTCCATTGAGGCTGTCTTTAAGTCCTGGAATTCGCCAAGGGCTAGGTTCTATAGGGAGGCCAATAAGATAACACCAGACATAGCTGACTGCACGGCAACTGCCATAGTCACCATGGTCTTCGGCAATGCGGATTGGCGCTCAGCGACTGGCGTGGTCTTCTCCAGGGACCCTGCGACGGGCGAGGATAAGCTGTACGGTGAGTATCTGCCGTATGCTCAGGGTGAGGATGTTGTTGCGGGCATAAGGACTCCGAAGCCTGTTGAGAAGCTGAAGGAGGAGATGCCGGAGGTTTATGAACAGCTCTATAGGGGTGTTAAGCTAATTGAGAAGACGAAGAAGGAGGTTCAGGATGTGGAGTTCACGATAGAGAAGGGCAAGCTCTGGTTCCTACAGACGAGGAATGCCAAGATGAACCCAATGGCTGTGGTTAAGACGAGTGTTGACATGTATAAGGAGGGCATGTTAACGAAGGAGGAGGCAATAATGAGGGTTAAACCCGAGTACATCATACAAATGCTCTACCCAAGAATTGACGAGTCCAAGGCCGGCAAACCACTCACTAAGGGCATAGCTGCATCGCCAGGTGCCGTGAGTGGGCAGGCGGTTTTTGACCCTGATAGGGCTGTGGAGTGGGCTAAGGCTGGTAGGCAGGTGATACTCGTTAGGGAGGAGACAAAACCGGATGATGTTCATGGATTCTACGCATCCGTTGGTGTGCTGACCAGTAGGGGTGGCGCCACAAGCCATGCCGCCGTAGTTGCGAGAGCCATAGGTAGACCTGCGGTTGTTGGTGCTGAGGCGCTACAGATTGATTATTCAACGAGAACGGCTAGGGTTGGTGATGTGGTCATTAAGGAGGGTGATTGGGTGACGATTGATGGCTTCACGGGCAATGTCTACGCGGGTAAGGTGCCAACAATAGAGCCGAAGCTACCGCCTGAGTTCTTCGAGTTCCTAAATATGGCTGACTCTGTGTCGGTTTTCGAGGTTAGGGCTAATGCGGACACACCTGATGATGCATCCATATCGCGTAGATTCGGTGCAAAGGGCATTGGCTTATTGAGAACGGAGAGGATGTTCAGGGCGCCAGGTAGGCTCGACCTATTTAGAAAGGTCATACTCTCCGACAACCCAAGCGAGAGGAGGGAGTTACTTGATCAATTGGCTGAAATGATGAAGAGGGACTTCGTTGAAATATTCGAGATAATGGAGGGTTACCCAATAACAGTTAGGCTCTTTGACCCGCCACTACACGAGTTCCTACCAAACCTCGAGGAATTGGTTACGGAGGTCGCGAAGGCTAAAGCACTTGGAAAACCTGACCCAGAAAAGGAGAGGTTGTTGGCGAGGGTTAAGGCTTTGATAGAGGCAAACCCAATGATGGGGCATAGGGGTGTTAGGGTTGGGATTACATACCCAGAGATATATGCTGCCCAGGTCAAGGCAATACTGTCAGCAGCCCTCGAGTTGAAGAGGAGGGGTAAGCATGTGGAGCTCCAGATAATGATACCGCAGGTAGCTGAGGTTAGGGAGCTGGAGATAATAATAAACAATGTTGTAAAGCCCACAGCCGAGGAGGTGTTTAAGGCATATGGTGATAGGATCAATTATAAGATTGGCACGATGATGGAGACCGTCAGATCATGCCTAACAGCAGACAGGATAGCCAAGGTTGTGGACTTCATGAGCTTCGGGACAAACGACCTAACCCAGGCCGTATTCAGCTTTAGTAGGGACGATGTCGAGAACAAGTTCATGAGTAAGTACCTGGAGCTTGGAGTCTTACCCTATGACCCATTCGTAACGATTGATGAGGATGGCGTAGCCAAACTCATGAAAATCGCAATAGACCTGGCAAGGGGAGTGAAGCCAGACATAGAAATCGGTATTTGTGGCGAGCATGGCGGTGATTCGGACTCAATAAAGATCCTGGCAAGGACTGTTGGTAGGGGGCTAAACTACTTCAGTGCCTCACCATATAGGGTACCCGTGGCGAGACTCGTGGCTGCCCAGGAGTCATTGAAGTTATTAGGTAGGGCTCCGAAGATACACATATACTAATTCTAAATAAAATAGCAATATATAATTCTAAAAATTATAAATAATGTCATTTTTATGACATAAAAGCACTTAAAAATGTCTTCACTTGACCGTTAATTGTATGGCGATCGAAATATCAATAATTCAATACGTACTCTCGGTGATCTCAGGGGTACTTGTAGGCTTCTCACTTGGGCTCATTGGGGGTGGTGGTTCAATACTTGCCGTACCCCTATTCCTCTACTTCGTGGGGCTGGACACCATACCCAATGCTGACCACATAGCAATAGGGACTACGGCATTGGCTGTTGGTTTAAATGCGTACATAAACTCGTACATGCACGTTAGGAAGAAGAACGTGGCACCCAAGGTCGGCGGCCTATTTGCTGGCGTTGGCTTGATTGGGTCATTGCTTGGGGCTTACCTGGGCCACATAACGCCGGGTAAGAGTTTGCTTACGTACTTCGCGATAGCGATGATTGTGCTTGGTGTGTACATGGCGATTAGGAGGGAGTCTTCTCAAGCTGGTACGGTTAATGAGGTTAACCATGTTCTTGAGGCATTTAGGAAATGCCCGAGATTGACACTATCGACAATCCTCAAGGTAGCCATCTTCGGCTTCGTCGTGGGTTTGGTCAGTGGTTACTTTGGAATTGGTGGTGGATTCCTAATAGTGCCGAGTCTCATGTTCTCGGCAGGGCTTTGCATAACAAGGGCTATAGGCACAAGCCTCCTTAGTGTCGGCACATTTGGTGTGGCTGCTGGCGCCGAGTATTGGTTCTATGGCGAGGTGTTGGTACTCATAGCAATCCTCTATGTTATTGGTGGTGTGGCCGGTGGGTATGCTGGCACAAGCATCGCAGTTAAGGCACCGAGGAAAACCCTTCGCATCGCCTATGGCATAATAATAGTTTTAGTGGGTATATACATGCTCTTGAGGATATACCATGTAATGCCGTGACGAGTTAAATGAATAACAAACTTAATTAGTGCAAACCTCCCTTAATACTGGATGAGGCCTATTAATTATGAGAAGTTGATGAGTTTCGTTAAGAACAACCCGATGTATGAGGTCTATGAAATAGGTGATACTGTGGAGTTGGCGTTTCATGCACCCAGTGAGGAGGAGGCTGCCGGTGGTTCTGGTGATGAGGAGGGGGCCGTAATGAGAATAATCTTCATAAAAAGGGGCAATGAGCTGACGCCCAGGGAGGCTTGGGTTGAGAGGGGTGGGGTTAGGCGTAGGATTGATCTAGATGGGTTGGATTCATGGCTTGAGTTTGTTGATATGTACTCATGAAATACTGAATCAAGTTTTTAAATTAAAATAGGCTAATAAGGTCGTGAATATTACTAGGGTTGGTGCGATACTGGCGATTGTTGGATTGTTGATGCTGCTCATACCCAACATGTTATTGCCTAGGGTTTACAATACCGTGATTAATGTATTGAGCAATGCAACCATAACCCTAGACACATACTCGAGGTTCCTGGTACCCATATACCTAAACAGCCCAGCCTACGTAGTTGTGATACTCAATAATTCACACCTGCTACCCATGTACATGCTTGATGAGTTTGGTCACATATTAATGCCGAACAAGTATGAGTACGAACATGGCATGTACTTAGTGATATTCCCGTTGATTGGGCATGGCAATTACTCATTAATTCTCATTAACGATTACCCAGAGGATGTGAACGTCTCATTATCCATAACAGCCATTTCTAATTACCTGGTTAACAACATACTCCTAATGAACCTCATGATGGATTTAGGTACGGCAATATTGATACTGGGAGCGATATTGATGGTTACGAAGTACCTATACAGGGCAGTGCGGCTCCTGTTTATGGAAATAAAAAATTTATAAAGATGGTAATCATCACGTTGATTTGAGTGATAACTGATGAGCGTTGCATACCTGGTATTGGATGTGCTCGGTGCAGTCGCCCTGAATGAGAATGGTGATGTGATAACCAAGGTGCTCTATGAGGGTAGTACGGATGAGATTGCGGATAAGATGAATAGGCTTGAGGCGGGTGAGCCGATTGATGAGGTTGTTAAGCTAATTAATGAGCTTAGGGATAGGGGCATAACGAGGATTATTGTTGAGAATAGGGAACTTGCCAGGAACCTAGCCAACAAGGTCACGGGTGTGGAGATTAGGTCCGAGCTTCCGGCAAGTGTTGGTAATCAGTATAGGAACAACCTCGAGAGGTATGTTAGGGAGGTCTTTGGCATGGATATGCAGCAGTACCTGGCCAGGGTTTATGAGATAACGGTAACCCAGACCAGGCATAAGCTGAGGAAGGTTGTTGAGAAGAGGGACTTATTCGTAGCCCAAGCCATCAGTTCCGTGGATGACCTGGACAAGATACTGAACCTAATAAGTTCAAGGGTTAGGGAGTGGTATGGATTACATTTCCCAGAGCTTGAGGATTTGGTTAAGGATCACAGGGAGTACATGACGCTGGTCACCAAGTTGGGGCATAGGTCTAACTTCACGGTTGATAACCTAACCAAGCTTGGCCTGTCCCAGGACAGGGCTAAGAGGATTTACGAGGCGGCGAGCAAGAGTGTTGGTGCGGAGATGTCTGATTGGGACCTCGAACCAATAAGGACCTATGCGGGAATCTACGTACAACTCTCCGACCTAAGGAACAAACTCTCTCAATACATCGATGAGGCGATGGTTGAGGTTGCACCAAACGTTAGGGAGCTCGTGGGTTCATTACTCGGTGCCAGGTTGATAATGCTCGCCGGTGGTTTAATGAGACTAGCCCTACTACCCGCATCAACAATACAGGTCCTAGGCGCAGAAAAGGCGTTGTTTAGGGCATTAAGGACGGGCAGTAGACCTCCTAAGCACGGCATAATCTTCCAATTCCCAGAGATATTCAGGGCACCAAGGTGGCAGCGCGGCAAGATCGCGAGGGCCCTGGCGGCTAAACTAGCCATAGCAGCCAAGGCAGATGCATTCACTGGGAACTTCATCGCACCAAGGCTCAAGGAGGACTTGATGAAGAGGATACAGGAGGTCAAGACAGTCTACGCTAAGCCACCACCAAGGAAGCCCGAGGCCAAGGCCGGTAGGAAGGCGGCGGAGAAGAAAGCCGTCGAGAAGAAGGCTGCCGAGAAGAAGGCACACGAGAAGAGGGGTGGCCGTAAATAAATTCAACTGGGAGATCATATAATCTAAAGCATTCACACGATACTTAAGAAAGCCTTAAAATCATCCCATTAAAAATCACCATATAAATGAATAGTGTCGATAGGTTAGTCGAGAAAACCCATAAGGTTAAGGTAACACTGGAGACCATGGGTATCCTGATTCACTTCAGGAATAGGGATCGTGAAATAAGGGAATTCCTCACAAATGTGGTATAGGGACACTTTACCTATTTACGGCCCACGGCTCCTTGAGAAAAAAGTGAGGGTACTTATGGCCTTGAAGGCATAATTTTCGTGCGTTATACTTTCGAGAGGAAATCATAAGAGAGACCCAAGTAAGGGTACTGGGTCTAGGGTTGATATAATCCATGAGCTAAAGGGGATAGTCGACGTCAATGTTGGTATAAACCCAATCACCCTGGACCTTAAGCTGATAGAAACCCATTACAATACTCGCCGAGGCCATAAGAGATTATGGCTTCAGATATAAAAGAATAATTGACGTACGGATCAAGGCCCTATTCACTACCAGGTACGCCAGGGCGTGCAGGATAAAACTTACTGATCTTACTTAAGTTAAGTCCCTCCCCCTCACGAAATAAAACCTAACTAAATATTCATCGTAATTATTAATAAATGGCTTGATAGTTCACGGCAGCATGAGTTAATGTGCTAGCATTACTATGGTATCACTGTTATTCCCCTTTTATTGGCGAGGTTTCTGAGTTTCTTATCGTATGTTGCCAATGCTCCTTTTAGCATTGCTACGGAAAGTATTATGTAATCATTCATCATCGTGATTGGTGCACTATCATTCCTCATCATGGCTATACCACTACGTATTATATCCAGGTTCTCACACATTATCGTGAACTCGGTCAATTCATCAAGTTTAGTCATAATTATGCCTACATTACCGGTCAGCTTTGTCAGGACTCCTAAGAATTCGTAGAGAACTATGTAAGGTATTACAATATCGTACTCCCTCAGTATTTTGTAAGCCTCATTGTGGTGCTCTGTGTCTTCAAAAGTCGCGTAGATCAGGACATTGGTATCAACGACTATCTGCTTCCTCATTGTTAATATCACCGATTGCTCTATTAATGGCATCGTTGCTTGCTTCCCTGATCAATTCTTCAACCTCCTCGGGGGTTATGTTCCTGCCGAGTTTAAATGTGGTCCATTTTATACGGTATGGTTTAATTATGATTACGCCATTCTTCTCGTCAAACGTGACCTCGACATAATCACCCTCTCTAATACCTAGCCTACTCCTTATCTCTGCAGGAATTGTCACCTGGTAGTTCCTGGTTACCTTGACACGCATAGTAAAAATAATTATTACTAGTATTTAAATCTTACTAGTAGAGAACGGTAGTTGTTTGAGTGCGCATGCAAAGCCATAGTAATAAATCAATATTAATTTAATGAAATAAACATAATACCTTCGTGTAAGAAGTACATAATTTGGTTAAGTATACGATGACGTGGGTGGGTTGGTGTAAGGTTTATATTTTCTTTGGGGATTGTAATCGGCGATGTCCTCATTGATAAGTGTTGTTGGGGTTAGGGAGCACGATAAGTTTAGGGGTGTTTACTGGGTGTCCTTTGAGGATGGTACCGAGAGGTTGGCTACAATAAACCTCACGCCGGGTAGGAGGGTTTATGGTGAGCAGTTGGTTCAGTGGGAGGGTAGGGAGTATAGGGTTTGGAATCCTTATAGGTCGAAGCTTGCGGCTGCGATAATGAATGGGCTTAAGGTGATGCCGATAGGCGAGGGTTCGCACATACTATACCTAGGCGCCGCCAGTGGTACCACGGTAAGCCACGTAAGTGACATTATTGGTAATAATGGTTTTATCTACGCAGTCGAGTTCTCACCCAGGGTTTTTAGGGAATTCATGGAGAAGCTCATTGATCAGGGTAGGAGGAATGTGATACCAATATTGGCGGATGCGAGGTATCCAGAGCAGTATGCTCACATTGTTAAGGCTGTGGATATTGCCTACATAGATATCGCACAACCATTCCAGGCGAAGATACTTGCCGATAACGCTGACGTCTATGTTAAGAAGCATGGGTATGCCATGTTGGTGATAAAGGCCATGAGTATTGACGTTACGAAGGAACCCAGCGAGACGTTTAAGAGGGAGATTGATGTACTTAAGGATAGGGGTTACGAGATCCTAGACATGGTTCACCTGGAACCATACGATACGGCTCATGCCATGGTTATTGCAAGGAAGACCTCATAAAAGGTTTCACAAAAAGTTTTAAATAAAAATAATGCAATTAGTAGTAAAAATGAGTAACGAACTCATAGCGCACATGTTGAGTACAGCGGCGAGTAGGAGGGCTAAGGTTCTCCTTGTTGGTGATTCATCACTATCTTACGATGCAATAATTAGGGTGCCTAACCGTGAGGATGGTGGTAAATTCATAATTAAGGTTAGGGAGGATGTTGAGAGGGTTAGCAGGGCTGTAATAACGGACTTGGTTGTTTTATCTAAGGTGTCGAACTCAACACCATTAATAGTTGGTGTTAGGTATGGGGATGAGGGGATGGTAGATGGAGTTGCGTACAAGGTACATGGTATATACGCGGTGGGCATCAGGACGTTCAAGAGGATCCTTGATGATGACGATATAAAGTTAATTAAGGATAAGGGGATGGTTAGAGCCCGAATCAAGGGACAACTACTTAGGAGGTTGAGAGAGGATAGGGGAATGAGCCTTGGTGATTTAGCTAAGGCATTGGGTGTTACCAGGAAAACAGTTTATGAGTACGAGAGAGGCTCTATGGAGGCTTCCGAGAGAACAGCACGCACCTTGGTGGAGTTATTTGGTGAGGATGTGCTTGGAGAGATAGACTTAAGGCCCAATGATGAGGAAATATTAAGTGACATTAAGGCTAGGGAGGATGCTGTTGATGAAAGTGTTAAGAACCTACTACCATCCTTCAAACTATATTCATTGGTGAAGGCTCACGCAAAAATAGCTGCTCACTCAATTAGTGAGTCCTACCTGGTCGAGGATAGGGATAGGGTTAGTAATGAGGTCATAAACGTGGCCAAGGTCCTTGGTGTTGGCTTGGCTGTGATAGAACCCAGTAAACGGGAGGTTGAGTTTTTGGAGTCGAGGGATTAGGATACGGGAATGGGCGAGTACCCTAAGGTGGAGGTTAGTGAGGGATTGGTGTCGATAATCGTGCCCGACCTATCGAAGTACCTAGTTGGTAATAGACCTGAACCAGCCCACGCACCTGTTTTCTACAACCCGAGGATGGAGGTTAATAGGTCCTTATCAATATCGATATTGAACGGGTACTTATCGTATGTAGGTAGGGCTGGTATTACGGTGTGTGAACCATTATCAGGAACTGGTGTTAGGGCTGTTAGGTATGCTAAGGAGGTCTATGGTATATCTAGAGTTATAGCTAATGATATATCCGAGAGGGCTTATGAACTCATTAAACTTAATGCTGATAAAAATGGCTTAAATGACGCAATTATTGCGTATAGGGATGATGCAAACAACGTATTACTCAGGGTTGCTAGAGAAGGAGGCTGTGACGTTATTGATATAGACCCATTTGGTTCCCCACAGCCATTTATTGAGAATAGCCTCAGGGCTATTAAGGACCAGGGATTACTATGTGTTACAGCCACGGATGTTGGTGTCCTGTCAGGTAAGTATCCGCTTAAGTGCGTTAGGCGTTATGGTTCATTACCGCAGAGGTTTCCATTTAGGTTCGAGGTTGGGGTTAGGATCTTGATTTATGCGATAGCGCGCTATGCCCTGGCAATGGATTATGGGGTAAGGCCCCTGGTATCCTTCATGGATGGGCACTACTATAGGGTATGCGCGTTGGTGATTAAGGATAGGTCATACGCAGTTGAAACTTTAAAGGGCCTTGGTTACGCCTACTATAGACCAAGCCTTCTACGCAGGGGCTTGGTTCAGGGATTCCCAATACTCAACATGGCTAATCCCAACCTAGCCGGTCCCCTCTGGGTTGGTGATTTGTGGGATGCGGAGTTCATTAATGGGTACATGCTTAGGAATGTTAGGGATTATTTCAGTGAAAGAGCTAGGGAACTTGCGGGCATGCTCGGTGAGGAATCCCTATCGCCCAACATCCCATATGCACTAACCACCGAGGTTAGTAGAGACGTTGGTCGTGAACTACCCATAAATGACGTGATAAGTATCATAAGGCGCATTGGTTATCAGGCATATAGATCGCACTTCCACCCGAAGGGGTTCAGAACGGATGCTGACTTGATGAGGGTTAGGGATTTAGTCAAGCAGTTAAAGTAAATAAGGGAACCAAGACCCAAAGTTTCTCGTGCTGGTTATAGTAATAACAGGCTTACCTGGGTCGGGTAAAACAATAGCCTCGGACATGGCCAGGGAGATGGGATTACCGGTTGTTACAATGGGTGATGTCATTAGGGAAGAGGCTTCACGGGAGAATATATCACCGTCAAAGGCCTCCATCGTGCTTAGGTTGAGGGGTGGCACGAGATTTGTTGCTGACAGAATATTGCAGAAAATACCCAAGTCCGATGTTGTGGTTATTGATGGTGCGAGGAGTATTAGGGAGATTGAGACTATAGAGGATGCTTTATCCACAAAGGTTGTTTTGGTGTATATCGTTGCACCCTGGAGGCAACGGTTCGAAAGATTGCTCAGTAGGGGTAGGCCTGATGATCCAAAGGCAATCGAGGACTTCCTAATGAGGGATCTTAGGGAGTTAAGGTATGGGCTTGGCGACCTGATAGCTAGGGCTGATTATATATTAATTAATGACTCAAGTATCGAGGAATTTAAAGACAGAGTTAGAAAATTACTTAATAGCCTTCTGACGTTCAATAAGGCTCCTTAACGCATTCAGTAACTCATCAATAGGCCTATTAACAACGGCTAATGGTATCCTCTCCCTCCTGGCAATCTCAATACCCAAGTAATCGGGTCTCTCAACACCATGCATAACAACAACCGCAGGCCTAATACTTGTGAACGCGAGCATTGACTTTATGGCTATCATGGGTGATCTCCCATACCTAACATTGGCGAAGATAGCCGCCCTCTGGGTTGTTCCTCCATAGAGCTTTAAGTACTCATGCGCTGGTACGTCAAGGACAAGCTTTAGGCTATCAACCACGGTATATCCATGAACATCCACATAACCCTCAGGTGCCACAGCTAGGGTAGCACCAATGGCACTTATGAAATCCCCAATCTCTATGGGTTTGTCGAAATCCCTCATGTCGATGATAGCCTCCCAAAACCTCTCACCACTGGACTGCCTACTCAATATGTAGAGTCTCTGGCCGCCCCTCTCCAGCTCGTAATCAATCAATGCCTTAACAACCCTCTTAATAAACTGGGAGCCCGGCGACTTCCTACGCCCAGACTCATAGTCGCTAATTACGCTAGGCGATGTACCAAGCCTAGCCGCCAACTCCGCCTGGGACATCTCGAAGAATTCACGCCACCTCCTAATGCTCCTTCCGGGATTTTCCGAAAGCACTATATCACCTGCGATCCTAATCATTATGTCCGTGATAAAACCCTCATATTCAGTCATTAAGAATTAGCCAATGGTCTAGTATTTATGTATTAACCGATGATGAGACCAACACTGGTCAACTACCGTCGTAATAATCATAATTAGGTGTTTTACATCTATATTGTTTAATGTATAAATAATGATTGTAATCTCTTCCAAGGAAAACCTATAATGCGACGCGCGTCCTAATCGGATTCATGCTCCGTTAGACGTTGTATTAATAATAATAGGTATGGTTGTTGCGATTGTAGGAACTATCGCATTAACGGGGACTATATTAGCCCTCATCCATTGAGAATTGCGGTGGCTCCCAATAATTTAGGATATCCTCAAAAATACCTGTGCCTATCCCATTTGCCTTATTAGTTATTGCTGCCGTTGCTACTATGGCTGTTATTAGAGTTAGAACATCCCTCCTGGTTAGGTAGCCCATGTTGCCAATCCTAAATGCCTTACCCTTAACATCATCCATGGCGTCAGATATGGAGACACCAAGCCTATAGATGGACTTCCTAAACCCCTCAGGGTTCGCTGTGGTTGGGTATTTGAAGGAAAGCACGGTAATTGACCTGTGGTAATCGTTCCTAATGAAGGGTTCAAGACCAGCCTTACCCAATGCACCAACTATGGCCTTACCTCTCTCAATATGCCACCTAATCCAATTCTCAAGACCAACCTCCTTAATAATGCCCAGGGCCTCCCTAATTGCGAATAGGTAGTTGACGGAGGGCGTGAATGGTGTCTCGGATTTTTCAGCAAACTTCCTAATCAACTTAATGTCAAAGTAAATACTTGGATGACTAGTCTCCTCAGCCTTCCTATAAGCCTCCTTAGTTGCTACAGCTATGAAGGACATGACGGGTGGTGCGGCTAGACACTTTTGGCTACTTGATACCGCAACATCAATACCCCAGGAATCAACCTCGAAATAATCACCACCAAGTGCTGATACGTTATCAACAAGTACCAGGGCGCCGTAGGACTTAACCCACTGGGACACCTTGGGTAAATCCCTGAACGTCAATCCAGGGCTTGTGTCGTTGTAAACCGTTGCAAAGACATCAATTTGCTTAAGACCCATTGACTCAACCCTAGCCTTCAAATCCTCATATGTGGGTGCCGAATCCCAACCATAATTAATCTCAATAACCTCAGCACCAACCCTCCTAAGGTGATTGACGAGCCTCCTACTGAAGCTACCAAACACAGGCACCAATACCGTATCCCGTGGCTTAACGAAGTTGAGAACCATGGTCTCCACAGCACCTGTGCCACTGGCCGTTAATGGGTAGACATCACCACTCGTCCGAAATACGTACTGAAGGCCATCAACAACATCCCTATATAGCCTATGGAAGTATGGTGATCTATGATCAACAACCCTCATTAATGCCCTCATAACCCTAGGTGGTATCTGTGAAGGTCCCGGTACTACAAGTAAGGGGTCAGGTGCCAGGTCTAGGTTCACGACATTATCAATTTATTGATTGTTTTAAAGTTTTATCGATTAGATATATAGTCTAAGTTTCAGAGGATATTGAGTATGTACATGAGTGGTGATACGTAAAAACAGTATTACCCATTACCGTGAAGCTCAACATTAATAAAGCACTACCGTAATCGCATACTGTGCTGATAACGAAGTTGGCAATTAGGGGATTTTATGGAATGAACATTGGCTTTGACCTGGGTCCGTTAACGTTAATCACAGGATCACCTGGCTCTGGTAAATCCATAATACTTGAGCTAATATGGAGGGTGTTTAGGGGATTAAGGAGTAAGGTCATTCTCAATGATCTCTCTAGGGTTGGAGATGCCAGGATTGACTTAACCATAACTCTGGACGATTGGGTCAAAAGAAGGCTTGGTGAGGTCGGTTTCACGGGCGATTTAGTCACAATAAGTGTTGGGGTTGAGGACGATTCTTATGTGCAAGCGGTTAGGGTTAATGATCGTGAGGTTTTAGTTAGTGAGTATAGGAACGGCATTAGTAGAGTTAAGTATCCCGTGGATGTTGAAGTTCAGGATTCGTCAATATTACTAAACCCTGATGGATTGACACCAAGAGAGCAAGCTCTCCAGCTTGTTGGTAGTGCATCTGAGGATTACGAATCAGCATTAACGGTGATCAAGGTGATTAGGGATTACTTACTATCCATAGGGGCTTATAGGATAGGCCCATACATAGACTTTAGGGGTGAGAGTCAAAGCCTCAATGAGGTTGATAGGGACTACGTTGGCGAACATGGTGAGCATGTGGTTGAGCTTCTCTCCCAACTATTCACTGACCCAAGGAGGGATGTGGATGTGAGGTTCCTGAGGAAACTCCTGGGTGAATTGGGGACTAGGAATTTCAGGGCTGGTTGGTATGGTGGTAAGCTCGTTCTATCCTACATAGACCGAAGAGGCATTGCTCATATTGGCGATGAGCTACCGTGCCACGTAAAGACAATACTGGCTCTAACGACGCAATTAATGATGGCTAAGAAACAGTCAGTAATACTGCTTGAAAATGCTGATTACTGCCTTGGCGAGGGTTTGGGGCAGATCATTACCAAGTTGTTGAGTGGTTATGTAGATGGTAAACAAGTCATTATGGAAGTCAGGAGTAAGTGGTTGATTGATGAGTTAAAGATGCCCCACGTAGTTCTATACAGTATTGATTAAGCGACCCTGAGCCGTACTAGCATTGTATGTTCGCGGCCTTAACGAGATCCTTAAGAACCTCCCTAACCCTATTCCTATCAGGCTCACTCAATGAGTCCCAATTATCAATTATGTACCTGGCAAGGGATACAAAGTCATTAATTGCCGCTGTAGTCTTTTCAATACTGGAAAGCCCTAGAAACGCCTTACCACTCTCGGTAACTTCGTAATACTTCTTCGTACCCTCGATCCGAGCCACCTTAATTAGGCCGTCAGTCTCGAGCTCCTCGAGAGCTGGGTAGATGGAACCTGGGCTCGGTCTCCAAAAACCCATGGATAGTCTCTCGATCTCATCAATAATCTGGGCACCCGTCATTGGACCTCTACTATTCAATAGGTAAAGTATTAGGTACTTCAAACCCCTCCTCTTTATGAACCAGTGGGGTGGTGGTCCGTGCACCGATTATCGAAATCAATAACAGAGGGGGATTTATTTAACTTACTATTGAAAATAATCATTTTGCCTAGGCATGGCAATTAATAGGGGCCATGGAGGTTTTGGGTGGAGGTATGGACTACTTGACTTAAGTTCCAATACGAACCCACTGGGTGCCCCTAAGGAGCTTCTTGATTTAATAAGGGAGGCTGTGGATCAGGGGCATTTCACACATTACCCAACAGAGTTGGGTGATGAGTTAAGGGAGGCCTTGGTTAGGTATGAGGGTGTCGATGCCGGCATTACTTACGTATTCAATGGCGCCAGCGAAGCCCTACAGCTACTCATGATGTATCTAAAGCCACGGCGTGTCATCATACCAATACCCAATTATAGCGATTATAAACGTATTGCCGAGTTCGTGGGTGCAAGTACGGAATATATCGAATATTGGGGTTCCCAAGATTTAATTAATGCCATAACTAATAAATCAGGACTTAATGCCCTTGTCATACTATCGAACCCAAACTCACCAATGGGCTACCTAATTAGCCGTGATGAGTTACTGGCGTTAATTGATGAGTTAAGTAGGCATGGTACCTATCTCGTGATTGATGAGTCCTTCATGGATTTCGTAGAGAATAATCAATCATTGATCAGGGATTGCGTTGGGTATGAAAACCTCATAATCATTAAATCATACACGAAGTTCCTAGCCATACCTGGGTTGAGGATTGGTGCCGTATATACAAGGATTGATATAGAGGATTTAGTGCCCACATGGCCTGTGAACTCAATAGCTGAGTATGCCGTGTCACGATACATGAGGTATGCACGTGATTTTAGGGATATGACGATCAATTTCGTTAGAGAGGAGAGGACTAGGGTCCTTAGGGCGTTGAAATTGCTTGGTATTCATCATTATAATACGATGACGCATTATTTCGTTATTAGGGATGAGGCATGGCTTGGTGATGAATTGAGGAGACGTAACATACTAATTAGGGACTTATCCAATATACCGCCCCTAACGAAGGGTTATTTCAGGATTAGCCTTAGGAGTAGGGAGATCAATGATGAGTTCATTAGGGCCCTATCAGAGATAAAACAAATTAAGTAAGTAAATGCAGGCTTTTTAATGGGTAGTGGGGGTTTGAGGAGTGGGCTTCCTGAGCTCGTATCAAAACTCATCCAAATACCCAGTGTTAATCCTCCTGGCTTTACGGTAAATGTGGCGGGTTTCATTAAAGATTGGCTTAGTACGCATGGCCTTTCAAGCAGTATTTACGAGTACTCCAAGGATAAGCCTAACGTAATTGCTAAAGTCGGCAAGGGTAAACCCGTGCTTATACTCAATGGTCACATGGATGTCGTACCACCCGGCGATGAGTCTAGGTGGACTCACCCACCATTCTCTGGCAAGATCGTCGAGGGTAGGGTCTTTGGTAGGGGTTCTACGGATATGAAGGGTGGTTTAGCCGTGATAATGACCATGTTCGCCGAGTTAGCGCCTATAATTGAGGAAGCTGGCGCTGGGACGCTTATTTTCTCGGCGACAGCTGATGAGGAGGTTGGTGGTCACACAGGTGTTGAGGCACTGGTTAAGGATGGCGTTTTGGATGGTGATGCTGCCATAATAACAGAGCCCTCAGGCTCAACCAGGTACTACGTTGGTGAGAAGGGACTTTGCCAGGTTAGGATTGTGGCTAGGGGTAAACCTGCCCACGGCAGCTTACCAATACTTGGGGATAACGCAATAATGAGGCTCATGAAGGCGATCGAGAAAGCTCAGGAGGTAATTGATGGGTTCAATAAATCCATAAGCATACCCAGTGAGCTTGTTGATGCTGTAAGGAACTCAGCAGAGGCTTATCTAGAGGCTGTGGGCGCCTCTGGCGCCAAGTTGTCGCTTAGTGATTTCGAGAAGGTCGTCGGTACAATATCCTTCAACCCAGGCGTCATTAGGGGTGGTTCAAAGGTAAACATGGTCCCCGACTACGCAGAGCTAGAACTTGACATGAGAGTACCGCCAGGCGTTTCTCCGAGCCAGGTAATTAACAGGTTAAGTAGTGGTTTGGGTGGATTAGCTGAAGTAAAGGTTATGGACGTGAGCGATCCGAACTATACAAGTCCCAGCGAGAGAATAGCACAATTGGTGCATGAGGGTATCAATAAGGTTCTTGGGATAACGCCGAAGCCGATAATAGTCACAGGGGCGACGGATGGTAGATACCTAAGGGCTAGGGGAATACCAACGATAGTCTATGGGCCTGGGGAGTTGGCGCTTGCCCATGCATATGATGAGTACGTAACAATTGAGGACTTGTTTAGGGTTCACGACGTATTGACCTACGTAATTAAGAAGTTCTTTAACCTTGGTGGTTAAGGCGCAATTGTTATTTTTATCCTCATAGACCTTCAGTCATGCCAACGAAATTCCTTTATTTGTGGGACTCGTATAGGAAGGAGTTCGATGCAGTCGTGACTAGGGTTGAGGGTAATAGGGCTTGGCTTGATCAAACCCTATTCCACCCAAGGAGTGGCGGTGTAGCTAATGATACGGGAAAGTTGGTTTGGCAGGGTGAGGAGTATGTGGTTAGGGAGGTTGTTAAGGAGGGGGAGGATGCGGTGCACATACTTGATAGGGAGCCTAGGTTTAGGGTTGGGGACTCCGTGCATGGCATGATTGATTGGGAGAGGAGGTATAGGTTAATGAGACTCCATACTGCAACCCACATAATAGCAGCCCTAGCTTATAAGAAGTATAACGCAATGGTCACGGGCGGGGACATAACACCAGAGTATGCAAGGGACGACTACAACCTAAACCTAAGTGGCGATGCGCTTAGGAAGGCTTTTCAGGACCTAGTAAACGAGGCAAATGAGGTGGTGAAAAGGGGCTTACCAGTCAAGATATACTTCCTAAAGAGGGAGGAGGCGCTGAAGATACCTGGAATAGTGAAGCTAGCCGAGAGGGAACCGCCACCAGGTGATGAGTGGAGGATAGTGGAGATAGAGGGGATAGATGTACAGGCCGATGGGGGACCGCACGTAACAAACACGAGGGAGATAGGGGAGGTAGTTTTCATGAAGAGCGAGAGCAGAGGCAAGGACAAGAAGAGGGTGTACTACACGGTCAAGCCTTAATGAAGGATGCAAAACAACACCCTAGGAGTAATGAAACTCTCGATGAGACCAGCAACGATTATAAGCACAACACCAAGCAATAAGGACCTGAGGAAAGCTTCACCACGGGCAAAACCCTACCAGCAACCTCGGCAAAACCGAGCAATTCAAAGGCACCATGAGGTAAAACACCCACGAAAGAAATCAACGGTGGCGCATAAGATATCAATAGGCCATCATATAGGAGGGGCTAAGGCAATCACTAAATCCTGAATAAACACATAATGCCCAAGCAGGAAAACCACCAACGCAACAACAAAATTCTTACTCAATATTATAATTAGGAGCAACATTGCCGAATTCATGATCGCTGGATTAATTACAATAGACATCGACCCAAGACCCATTAAGTAATAACCGACTAAATAACCAACGGGGAGACCCAGTACCTCAATGCCGAGGACCTCAATCAATGCACGTACCATAGGGATTCAAACCAATGCAGTGTTATGGGTGCAGTCACGTGCATTATGAGCAATAACACGAGGTTCACGACGAGGCAAATAGCCATTGTGCTTAGGGCAAAGTCTTTGGAAGAATTGTTATAAGGCTGTTTATTACGTAAACCGTGATGGACGTTAGGATTGTGCTTAGGGTCAGTGGTTTTGTTGGTTTCATCATTTTAGCCGTAACCACCTACTTCCTAACTACATACTTCGTGTTGCCTAGGGTAATGCCTATCGTGATTCACGAAGTCGAGAGCAGTCTTGAGAGTGAGGGTATCTCCGTGACACCATCGATGCTTTCAAGTATTGAGTCAACCATGTCGTTTGCAATCATTGTTGGTTCGACTGTTGGTTTGTTTGTTAGTTGGTTGATTATGTCTGCTGTTATGATGGGGTTGCTCAGGGTGTTTAGGGTGGGTGCTGGGTTTCTCGATATGTGGTTGATAAGTGGTAATTACTTCTACATAGGTGTTATTTTTAGTGCCATCACAGCCCTGACCCCATTATTAAACTATGAGGTTAATGCCATGGCCGCACATAAAAGTGTTCTCCTTATGCCGCCGCTCCTGGGCCTAAACATAGCCTCAGCAATCATAGGCTCACTACTCCTCGCCTACCTGTTCTCGAGGGTCTATAACGCGGGTTTCGTAAAGACCTTTGTGCCTATCCTCATATCCCTCCTTATATTCATTGTGATTTCCGTAGTCATTTAGTTTTTTAAATCAAATTTGTATTTATTATTGCAATGAGTTCTATTGATTGGGATAGGCTTGAGGAGATTGTGGAGAGGGCTGTGCGTAGGGCTAGGTCTGAGGAGCTTAAGGAAATGGCTGAGGCCGTTAAGGCCCTAGCGGAGTACATGAGGACCGGGTTCCAGGAGATCCTAAAGAGATTGGATGAGCACGATAAGAGACTAAGCGAAATAACGGAGATACTAAGGAGACATGAGGAAATACTAAAGAGGCATGAGGAAATATTGAGTGGCCATGGAAAAACTCTTAATGAGTTGGTTAAGGCCGTTGGTGAATTAAAGGTGGCCATGGGTTCGCTGGACAGGAGGTGGGGTGTTGACCTTGAGAAGACTATCCTCAAGATTTACAAGGATGCGCTTGAGAGTAGGGGTATTGAGCCTGGTAAGGTTGAGAAGTTCATCTACACGGATGTTGATGGGAAGTATTATAGGCAGGGGGCTAGGTTGGAGATTGATGTTTATATCCACGATGACAAGGTTTACCTAATTGAGGTTAAGTCCCACGCGGAGCTTGATGATGTGGAGTGGCTCTTTGATAAGGCAGCAATTGTGGGTAAAATACTGGGTAGGAAAATTGAGAGGGTGATGCTGGTCGCGGTCAATGTGGATAAGGAGGCGTTTGAAAGGGCTAATCAATTGGGTATAGATGTGATATACGGCTCAATAATTGAGTGAGCACCTAATTAGGTGCCCCTTACTTATGCCCTAGGGATGCGGTATTCACACGCTCATTAATTCCTGTATTAACTTGCCAATGCCCTCTTCCGCCTGTGGTACTTCGTATGTCCTGAGTATTTTCCCGTCACTTATCCTCGAAACCCTGTGGCAATTCTTAATTAGTTCTAGGTTGTGCGTCACCATGACTATCGTCACACCCAACTCCCTATTCAACCTCCTGAATATGTCCATTATAATCACGGCATTTCTTGTATCTAGATTTCCCGTGGGCTCATCCGCGAGTAGAAGCCTTGGTCTGGCCACAATAGCCCTGGCAATCGCGACCCTCTGCTGCTCACCACCACTAAGCTCGCTGGGTCTCCTATCCGCCCTCTCCCTCAGCCCAACCATTTCTAGGGCCTCAAGCGCCATTTTCCTACGTTCAGGGGGATTAACACCCCTCGCTATCAGTGGTAGTTCCACATTCTCGAGAACGGTCATCCTCGGTATTAGGTAGTATAGTTGAAATACGAAGCCAACGTACTCATTCCTATACCTATCAAGCTCAGACTCGCTGAGCCTGTGCAGTTCATAGGTGCCAACCCTGATGTAACCCCTGGTGGGCCTATCCAACCCACCGAGTAGACTTAGTAGTGTTGTTTTACCACTACCGCTAGGCCCAACTATGCATTGGAACTCACCCTCGCCTATTGCTAAATCAACACCCCTAAGGGCTGGGTAATCACCATAGTATTTCCAAGCATCCTTAATCTCTATGAAATCCACGGTCGATTAGGTGAGTATGATTTATATAACCCTTACTCTCAGCTTACCCGTGACTTCGATATCGAGAAATAAAATATCTAAATCGATAACTAAAGGATTAATGGCAGTACTTACGATGGCCATAGTGATGGCGATAGGCTTGACTACCATGGCCCAATCAAATACGCCACCACCCTTCACAGTAATCAGCGAGACTGCGGCTCCGCCATTAACATCACCCGGTATTTCCAAGGTAACAATAACGCTACTCTACACGGGTGGTACGTACCTATACAACACGTATTTTAACTTAATACCCTGCCCAGGGACAACAATACCAATAAGCGTGGTCTCAACGAACCCAGTCTACATAGGCTGGATAACACCGGGTCAACAATTCACAGTAACATACCTCGTGAATACCACTGTACCACTTAATTGCCAATCAACCCTAGAAATAACCTGGGGCGCCCAGTATGAACAATCACCAAAGGCTCAGATACCAACGTACATACAGGTGGCTGGCTCAGGCTCGACCAGCATGAACTTCCCATTGGTGATCTATGGGGAACCAAGTATTGTAGCGATCACCAACACCACGTACCTCGTGGGCAACCTAGCGAATCCCGTGAATATTGTGATTGAGAATAACGGTAGTGGAGCCATATACAACCTACAGGTTAGTGTGGCTGTGCAGGGGGCATCCATGGTGCCGGGCATGAGCTCGGTAAGTATCGGCACGTTGAACCCTGGCTCTACCTATACAATCACGGCTTACCTAGTGCCAACAACGACCAGCGGTGTTGTGACCATGACCATTAGTTATAACGGTATTAATCAGCTGGGTGATACTGTAAGTGGTTCATACACGGAATCCCTAAGTGTTGTTCCAGCATCACCAAGCCAGGTCAATATTTACCCAATCAATTCCTCATTAAATGTGGGCATTGGAAAATTAGTCCTAGGAATCAGGAATGTGAACCCAGTGCCTATATACAACGTGACTTTCGTGATTACGTCAGCAAACGGACTAGCACTCGCAGGAAACACTACATACGATATAGCCCAGATAAGCCCCGGCTCAACGTATTACCTGGAGATACCCATTGCCGTACCAATAACATCAAGCTCAGCCTCAGTAACATACACCCTGAGCTACCAATACGTGAACGGCTACCCAGAGAGCACGGGAGGCACCTTAGCACTAAGCGTTGCCAGTACAGCGAGTATAATGGTCACGGGATACACGGTGGCCCCGTCAATACTTACCGTGGGCTCCACAGCCTCGGTATCAATAACGTTTGCAGATACAGGGCCAGTACCAGCCTACAACCTCAACATAACCGCCATACCAGGACCTGGGCTCACTATTGTGAACCAACCAAGTACATACCTGGGTACACTGAGCTCGCAACAACTCAGTGCTGCAGCCTTTAGCTTCACCGTTATAAGGCCCATGAACACTACCGTAACATTCCTAATAACATACACAGATCAGTTTGGGCAGGTCCATAGCATCTACTATACAGTGCCTGTGGAAATCGTTACCAATGCAACACACTTCACAGTTCCACCCACCTCGGCTGGTAATCATCATAATAGCTTCCGAGGCTATGCCACCTTGATCATGGTATCCATGGCTGTGATTGCCGTAGTCGTCATAATCGTGGTGGTATTACTCGTTAGACGCCGTAGTAGGTGAGCCGGCGTGAGGGTCGGCGATTACTTTAGGCTTTCCTGGAGGGCGGTTTGGGAGCGTAGGGGTAGGGCCATTGGTGCCATTGTGGGTATAATAATAGCCATACTAGCACTAGGCTTGGCGGTGGGCTTTGGTCAAGGGTATAGGGCGTTGACCACGAGCTTCTTCACCAGGGTCTTTGGAACAAACACAGTATTCCTAACACCTGGACAAAGCTCTGAGTTGACAATAACTGACGTATTAACAATAGAGAGACTGCCCCATGTGATAAATGCAGTACCTATTCTAGGAATAAGCGCTGAGGTGTACGTGAATGGTCAAGAACACAGAGTGACTATAATGGGGGTTACAACGCAAGAGCTTGAGCAGCTCTACGGCGTAACCTCAATAAATAATGCCCTACTCTCTGGCTATCCAGTGCTTGGGCCGGGCCTCGTCTTAGTGGGCTATGATGTGGCTTTCACAAGCACAAACCAACAGGTTATTTATCCAGGTCAAGTGGTGATACTCGATGTTAATGGTAGGAACCTCGTAGTCACTGTTAGTGGTGTCCTTCAACAGAGCGCCATAGCCCTGGCTGGCGTTAACCCGAACAACGTGGTTTTTATGGACGAGAGCACTTTCCTAAGCCAGCTGGATCCGTCTGGTGTTGCCGCTGGCGTTATAGTTTACGTTGATAACCCGAATAACGTTAATTACGTAACCAATGAGTTAGAGGCTTTGTTTCCAATGGATCGAGTGCTGAACCTATCTACACTACTTAGTAGCCTTAATCAATTCTTCACAGTGCTTGAGGTCTTCCTCGCCTTCGTATCTGGGATAAGCTTCGTCATAATTGGGATTTGGATCTTCGATACAATGATGCTCAATGTAATACAGAGGACTAGGGAGTTCGGTATAATGAGGGCTGTGGGGTTTAGTGGCAGGTCAATACCGCTGTTGCTCATAATGGAGGCCCTAATAATGGCTTTAATAGGTTCGGTAATAGGTATTGTCCTCTTAATAACCGTGGCCCACCTCCTACCATCACCAAGCACGGTGATGGCGGGTGGGGCAGGTAGGTTTGGTGGTCCATTTAGGTTTTCTTCCTCAGCAATACCGCTGCCCTTCGAATTAACACCACTTGATTACGCATTGCTGTTCCTCTTACCCATAGCTATAAACATTATTGCGGCCTTAGCGCCTGCGATTAGGGCGATGAGGATACCGCCAGCCCAAACACTTAGGTATGAGTGATCCTTAACATCGGGGGAATATTAAAACTAAGCATTTTTTGCATAATAAACCAATACCCGGCCCAATTTAACTAGGTAAATTCTTGCACAGAAGCGTTTTAGTTAGTACTTAGTCCCCGTGAGCCTTGTGTCGCTCTTTGTTAGGGAGAGCACGGGTCTTGTGAAAAAGGCATCGCTGTGGGATGCGACAATGCTCAATGTCGCCAACATGGGCGCTGGCCTGGCAATATTTATCGGCATAAGCCCCTTCGTAATACCAGGCGCCGTTTTGTGGTTGTCAAGCCTAATGACCTTCGCACTAACACTACCCCTGGTCATCCTTTATACCTACTTCATAGTTAGGATACCGAGGACTGGTGGCGATTATGTGTGGATAACGAGGAGATTGCATGGTGGGTTGGGCTCGATAATGGGTATAGCCCTGGCCTTCAACATGCCACCCTTCTTCGCCCTATCCGCCTTCTTCTCGGTTACGGCAATAAACAATGTGCTACTCGTAATAGGGTACTCACATGGATTACGGGGTTTGGTGAACCTGGCAAATACCGTATTTAGCACCGGGAATGTTTGGTTTGATTATGGACTGGCACTAATAGCCTTCGTAGTGATGATTCTAATCAACATAGTAAGACCAAGCGCTGGGTTTAAGCTAACCACAGCACTGGGAATTTTTGCAATACTAGGTACGCTGGCAGCCATGGTCGTTGTCGGTTTGTCAATACCCAACTTCCACAGTGAGATAACGCCCTTCCTGAGGTACTTCAACCTAACCAATCAGAAACCCTACACAGGGCCCTCGTTTAATCTATACACGACCCTCTACATGGTGCCATACTTCGCATCCTTCGCCTACATATGGCTCTATGCGGGACCCGCCGTGGCCACGGAGATAAGGAGTAGGGAGGGCTTGCTCTACAATGAGATACTCGGTAGCTTATTAACCGTGATCCTCATAACGATACCCTTCCTACTGATGGATCTGGCCGCAGGCTATGGCTTCAACATGACCTACTACCCAAGCGGTATCTACAATTTCTGGACCGTAGCCATCTACCTGGCACACAACGAGGTACTACAGTGGTTCATTGGGCTTGGGCTGATTGCCTGGGAGTTCTTCGTAATGGCCTTTGGCATTGTCGTGTTTGCACGCTACATATTCGCCTTCTCCTTCGACCGCCTATTTCCAGAGATCTTCTCTAGGTTGAATAGGTGGGGTTCGCCCATGTACGCCCACCTCCTTGATTTGGCTGCCACAGCATTCTTCCTGGCCTTCCCAATAATAAGTCCGTATGGTTACGAAGCCCTTTACAGCTACACACCACTAGCCATAGTATACCTAGTCCTAGTTTCCATTGCAGGTATTAAGGCGGCTAGGGCTGAGGGTAGTAATGGCATGATGATTGCCGCAGCACTCTCGCTTATACCACTCGGGCTACTCGGCTATGAAGCATTTACCAACCCATACTTCGGCGTTATTGAATCGTTATCACCCTTCCAACTATATTACCCAGGGCTTGCCTACGTACTCGGGCTAATTGGTTTGGGTGCCGTGATATACGCCGTTGCTAAATACATAAACCTAAAGAGGGGCATAGACATAGCGATGATTTATAGGGAAATACCACCCGAGTGAACGGTTTCGATTAAAATAAAATTAATTACCGCATTAAAAAGAATTATTACTTACCCCCAGTGTAAGTAACTTGGTATATGCTATTCGATCTAGAGCCCAAGAGCACTAAGGCGGACTTGTTCGATTTCGAGATGGAATTGAATAGTGTAATTAATGGTATCACTAATGAGAGGATCATCGTGATTAGGGGATTGAGGAGAACTGGTAAGACGTCATTAATGAGGGTTGCCCTCAACGAATCGGGTTATCCATACATTTACCTAGACCCAAGATTCCCAACGAGACCTACACAATCAGATTTCGCCAAATTACTTGAGCGAGGAATTAGGAATTTATTAAAGAGCAGTGGTTCACTCATTGATAGGATCAAGGAAGCTTTATCCGAGATTGATTGGGTTAGGTTCACTATAGCACCATTATCCGTGGAGCTTAAACCCAATAAAATGCGCAGAATAGGAATTACCGAGCTACTGGATTCAATAAATGACTTGGGTAGTGAGCTGGGCATGCCTATCGTAATTGCCATTGATGAGGCTCAGGAATTAAGTAAGATAACGTGGATAAACTTCAACGCATTACTTGCATATGCATACGATAATCTAAAATACGTTAGATTCCTATTGACAGGATCTGAGGTGGGCGTTCTTGATAGATTCCTCAAAGTTAGGAATCCCCAGGCACCACTCTTTGGTAGGTATATACGGTTCATAAATACCAGAAGGCTAAGTCCAGATGAGTCCATGGAATTTCTTAAACGTGGATTTGAACAATATGGTATTAAACCCAATGAAGAATTGCTAATGTTAATAGTTAATGAGTTAGATGGGGTTATTGGTTGGTTAACATACATCGGTCATCAATTGGCAGTTGAGGGCAAGCGCTCCCTTGATGAAGTGCTCGAATCAGCAATTGAGCTAGCTCTAGGTGAGCTGAGGAATTTCCTATCAGGAAGGAGTGCCAGGTACAGGATACTGATTAAACAGTTAACCGTTAAGAGGAGTTGGAGGGAACTTAAAAGTCTCATTGAGAGTGCCGAGGGTAAGGCATTAAACGACAAGTCACTGTACGTACTGCTCAATGAGTTGATAGATCACGGTATCTTGGAGAAGGTAAATAATGAATACGTGCTCAGCGACCCTATACTGAGAAGGGCGGCATTAAGACTTTGATAAGCAAATAAATTGCATTAATGCACAAGCCCTCTTTGGGACTATTAGGTATGATGAACCCATGCACCCATTTAGCCCGTGCTTCTCATTTGTTCATTATTACCGTGAGAATCAAAATGAGAAAATTTGTATATTTTTACTCTAAAAATAAATACATAGAATAATCATGAGGACCAAGACTGTTTCATCAACCCCATGTCTCCTTGGTAGTGGTTGTATTTGTTGTCGTAGTTGAATTTGTAGACGTGGTATTGGTGGTACTGGTTGTAGTGGTCTCGGTCGTGGTTGTGGTATGATTTGATGCATGCGTCCCTGTATGTGCCATTAATACGAACACAACTCCCAGTATTATCACGATTATTGACACGGCGATTAGGGCCACGTCTAAGCCACTTAGTCCTGTTCTTGCTGTCATAATTGTTAATTTGCGTAAAATTTAAAACATCTTACTCAAAAGTTCAAAATTTAAAATACCCTATTCAAATATTCATAATTTAGTAACATCTAAATAGGGCTTTTATAATATGTAATTGCCCCACTTCCCATGAAGTCAGTATACCTAAGGTTACCGGCTGCCGTATTATTCCTAGTTTGGGCTGTGCTCCACATGATTTATGGTGTTGGTATAGTCTCCATCCCCCAGCTAAGGGTTGTTGGTGGTTTCTTTATTGCTGATGCGGTATTAGCTATAATAGCCGCGGTGCTAGTTTTACTTAATGTGGTGGTGATGTTCATACCAATCCTAGTTTACTCATGGTTCAATTACCTGCTGTTAACGGAATCAAGGGCATTTCCAGCACCTGTGTTAGGCTACGCAATACCCATAATTGACCCGACAGTAATTGCGGTTATGATACTTGACGTGGTGATCATAATGCTAGTAACGGCGTTGTGCGTGGTGGGTAGAAGGGGTTACTAATGGGTAAGGTTAGTGGGTTAATGCTGCTAGGTTTCTCGCTGAGTACAACCGCACCCCTAGTGTTGGCTACGTTGCATGAGTCAGTACTGGTCACGGCGCCCGTGGTTGCCTTAACGCTATCAATGGCGTTGATAGTCTACCTTTACGTTAGGTCGTATTGGGGCCCTGAGGGTCTATACCACTACACCAGTAGCGTATCCGTTAGGCTTGGTGGTATTCAGTTCTATAGCTGGCTCATAAGCTACTTCCTCTACATAGTCTACACCGTGGATTACGTGGACTACATGGTGCTTAAGATACCTGACCAGGTAGCCAACGCCCTAACCTTAATCCTACCCCTGGTGCTGTCAATACTTGTGTTAACCGAGATCTCCTACGCGGCATTGTTAGCATTAGGCATAGCCCAGGTGGTGATGGCTTTACCAATACCCCAATTGGGCTGGGCACTATCCCTAGCCCTGCCAAGCGCCGTTAACCAGGGCTTATTCGTAAACATACTATCCTCAAGCCTACTGATAGTGTGCATAACGCTAATACCCTACGCCAACGGGGATCCACGCTCATCCAGGTACGTAATGTATGTATTCCTCATCTCAGCCATGCTCCTAATAATGGGTAGCTTCTTTAAGGCATCGACCATTGTTAACCAGTTAACCAGCCTGAGCTACATTGGGCTCATCTTGGCCGAGTACGTTGCACTCTATAACCTGCTCTTTATAGGGTTTAGGATTAAGCCAAGTAGGATTGTGGTGCCGGTACTGGTGGTTCTGCTTGACGCAGTTAGCCTAATAAATTATAATGAGTTCTACGACCTAACCATATACCCATCGGTATCGGCGCTTTACCTAACGTTATTGGTCTCCTTCGCGGTGGCGCCCATTTACCTAACCAGGGCTAGGCCAGGATCCTCAACGGCGGTTAAGGCAGCCTACATAGCCCTAGCTGCCATCTCATCACTAATAGCCGCCTATGGAGCCTACTCAGTCATATCAACCTCCAGTGGTGTTGAGCTGTACGAGTCGTTGGCAGCCATAATAGTGCCCATTATTTTAGGCGTTCTGAAGCCTCCTAACCCAACGAGGTAACCTAGCCAGCACATCCCTAACATCGTAAAACCTTATATTACCATACGGGCACGCCTCAACGCAATCACCCACACCCACGCATAAGCTGCTCTTATAATAGCCCTTGGATATGAAGCTACCCGGTAACCCAGTATTACCCACTGGGCATGCGTAGGCGCAAGCCTTAGACTTGCAATGAATGCATAGGGATGGATCCTTAACCACCAACTTAAAGAGACCGAATCTACCAACGACCTGGTTTAATAACCCCCAGTGGCACCAGCCGTAGGTAACGCAGTTGTAGGCGCCTAGCACTGGGGCTAGGGCGAAGAAGATGTACCAAATGAAGCCGAAGAGAAGTAGGTATAGGAAGACCAGTGGGTCCTCACCATAGACGTAAACGTGTGTTATGCCGAGTTGGTTGAGGAGTGATAGGATAGCCAGTAGACCAAGCATTACGTAAACGGACACGCCCACGTACGTGCGTAGCCTAAGCATAACGCCCCTACTGCCACGTCTCATGGGGTTTAGTGGGCTTAGCTTCAACTTATTATAGAAGGTGCCCTGCCACATGTAGGACGCTGAGCAGGTAATTGAGCATAACTGCCTACTCCCAAAGAGCAGGGACAGGACCACATTGATGATGTAGGTACCCACTATGGCCCAGACTAGGGCTGGGGCTAATGATCCAGCGGTCCCCAACCCCATGCTCCAGAGTAGGTATGGGTACTTAACGAAACTTGGTGGTAAGAATGTTGGGGCATAGAAGGTGTATAACCAGTAGGCTAGGAACATAAGTAGGTAACGAATCCTGTTCTCACCATTCTTAATCGTTCTTAACCTATCAATGACAAGCCAACCCATCTCGGCACCCATCATTACGAGAAAGCCTGGGCTGCTGGTTAGGGTGGCTGTGAAGACTATGATATTGTAAAGCCCAATCAATGGTGAGTTGAGGTTTATAAGAGTACTGAATGCACTGACATTCAGGAAGCCCATCATTATCGATAATACGCCACCCATGAATATCTCACCTACGAATATGGCGATCAGGGTTACCGTAATGGGTATTGGCCTAGTTATCCACGCAACGCTAGACCAATGATCACTACTGCGTAGGTATAGGAATAAGTACCAAGCCATGTCAACCATGACGACTAAACCGTAATACAACCAATAGGTTGGGTTTAGGAGTGGGTAAAATTGGAGAATCATCATGAGGGCCATTACGATTGGGTAACCTAACACGGTGATCATATCATACCCAGTGACAACGCTCTTCCTATACAGGTAATCCAGCATGATCACTATGGCAATTATCATGAGTATTGATGATGCATAAATTGATATTTGAAGCCAAGCGGCGCCACTAATCATCACTGGGTTGAAGAGCATCATTAGGGCCACCAGGGGCGCCAGCCTATTGAATAACCCCCGTGGCCTAACAAATAGGTAACTTAGGAGCGCCTCGGCTGTCATCGGTACAGTGAACCACGGTGAATTAAGTGATGATAGGAGGAGCGTAACTGCACCTGCATTAACCCTAGGGTTTAGGTAGAGCATGTAGGTCATGCCCATCAAGACCTCACTAATTATTGTACCTGATACAACCACAGCATCACCAATGGCATTGTTAACCATTACGCCACTTCCCCACCTTTCGGTTAGTAGGAATAGCCACGCAACCATCGTCACGTTGGATACTAGTATTGCCATGAATAGGCTGTACATGTCCCTAACCAGTAGGTAGTATAGGGCTAAACCGTACATTAGGCTCATTGAGGTTAATATATAGGTGGACCAAAGGAGAGCCCTTAAGGATACTCCCTTTCCCCTGGATAGCTTATAGTACCTCAGCGTTAGGGATATTGAAATAACCATTCCTGCAGCTCCCCCATATACGAAACCGGCGCTCCAAAGATCCATGCCTAACTACCCTTACTGACGCCGCCAGATGGGCTCGGTGGGGCTGGGTACATTATGTACCTATAGAGCGCCACTATCTCCCCAAAGACGACCATGGCTATACCAACCAGGAATCCCACTAAGGGCTCCACCTTGATGGACATGTTTATTGATATGCGCCAGAACACGGCCAATATAGCCACCTCAACCGCCGTTAACACTATCAAGACTAGGGTGGCGTATGCCCTTCTAATGATGACTTCCCTCAACGTAATTCCCTCATTACCCTTAACTGATGAAACTCCATTGCCAACCCTAGTTGAGTTAACCCACGTCCTCCTAGCTAGGTATAGACCAGCTATGATCACTACGGTTGGAGGTAATACGATGATGGCGGCTATGTTTACCGGTATTATCACGCCTGGGGTTAAGGCGCCAAGTACCGAGAGTAGTACAAGCCAAACAATCAGTAGCCACACCATGACTATGGTGTAGCCAACCCTATCAAGTGGGTGCAGCTTATCACTCCTATCAAGCAGAGGTAGTAGGAAGAGAAATATTAATGGTATACCACCACCTATAGTTGCAGCTAAGGCAGCCCCAGTGGTTCCTTGGAATGCCGGTATGCCCAAGTCAACTATCTTGTATATGTTTAGGAAGAACCAGAGTGGGTAAGGTGGTATGG
>Ga0081474_123391_pt1 | contig 71316 bp, 74 predicted proteins | sample OneHunmetagenome_2_FD_70978 | JGI IMG/M metagenome (GOLD analysis project Ga0081474, IMG submission 70978) | Ferrous microbial mat communities from One Hundred Spring Plain, Yellowstone National Park, USA v2 (version 2) | ecosystem: Environmental > Aquatic > Non-marine Saline and Alkaline >... | reverse complement strand
AATAAGGGTTGGTGTATTTGTATGCCATTGTGGTACAAACATAGCTGGTGTGGCTGATGTACCTGCGCTTGTCGAGGCTGCTAAGCAAATGCCGGGTGTTGTTCATGCCGAAGACTTACAATTCGCCTGCGCTAAATCATCACTAGATAGGATAACGCAAGTCATTAAGGAAAAGAAGCTAAACAGAGTCGTTGTGGCATCCTGCTCACCAGTCACTCATTTAAGGTTCTTCCAGGATTCAGCAAAGAGGGCTGGGCTTAACCCATACCTCGTTGAAATGACCAACATTAGGAACCTGGACACCTGGGTTCACTCAGATAGGAAGGTCGCCACGGAGAAGGCTAAGGACATGATAAGGATGGCAGTGGCTAAGACGCATCACATGGTGCCATTAAGCACAATAAAGCTCCCTGTCATTAAGAGGGCCTTAGTGATTGGTTGCGGACCAGCAGGTCTTGCAGCAGCCACGGGACTCGCTGGTGCTGGTATAGAGACTATACTTGTCGAGAAGGCTGATGAATGCGGCGGCATGCTTAGGCGTTTAAATAAGCTTGAGCCTGAGGGCATTGAAGCCAGGAAATTACTTGATAGAATGGTTGAGGAGGCTAGGGAGGTTGGTGTTAAGTTTATGCTCGGTACAACCATTAAAGACGTTAGTGGCTTTACGGGCAATTTCCACGTTGTACTTAGCAATGGAACGGAGCTGGACGTTGGAGCGATAGTAGTTGCCACAGGAGCTAAGCCTTACATACCGACAGAGTTCAATTATGGTAAGGATTCAAGGGTCTTGACGACACTCGACCTAGAGAATGGGAAAAATGTTGATGGGAAGAATGTGGCAATAATCAATTGCGTCGGCTCTAGAACAAGTGGTAGGGGTTGTTCGAAGTATTGCTGTGCCGTTGGTCTTAGTAAGGCGTTGGAGTTAAGGGAGCAGGGTAAGAACGTAGTTCTGATATATAGGGATATAATGGGTGTTGATCCTGAAGTTGAGGATTTATATAAGAAGGCTAGGGATTCTGGTGTCCTCTTCATAAGGATACCTAGGAAGGCTGAATTGACGGAGGCTATAAAGATGGACTCGGGTAAGTTGATAGTTAAGGATGTCGAGTTAGGTGATGATGTTGAGGTTCCCTTTGACAATGTCGTACTCAACATAGGATTAACACCTAGTGAGGATACTGACGAGACGGCTAAGATCCTCAGGTTATCTAAGGATCAGGAAGGATTCCTAATGGAGGCACACCCGAAGCTTGGGCCCGTCGACACTATGACACCTGGCATATTTATTGCTGGGGCTGCTAGGGGTCCCAAAAATGTCGGTGAGACCATAGCAGAGGGTTATGCGGCAGCGGCTAGGGCACTTATGATGCTTGCTCAGGGATATGTTACAAAGGAGCCATTCATACCGAAGTTTGATTGGTCCAAGTGCACGAAATGTGGTTTATGCATAAAGGCTTGTCCATACAATGCAATTAGGGGTGTTCCTGGTAAATGGATAGAGCACATACCAGCTGCCTGCCAGGGTTGTGGTGCGTGTGTTGCTGAGTGTCCTCAAGATGCCATAACCCTTGACGCTTTAAGCGATGATGCTATTATGGCCCAGATTGAGGCTGCCTTGGCTGAGGGGGCTGAGGGTAAGGTTGTTATGTTTACCTGTGCGTATTGTTCTTATTGGGCTGCTGATAATGCTGGCATCTTTAAGATGCAGTACCCGCCCTATGCCCGTATCATTAGGCTTCAGTGTAGTTCTAGGCTTGGTTGGAAGCATGTTAAGAGGGCTTTTGAGTTGGGTGCTGCTGGTGTTTTTGTTACTGGTTGTAGGCTTGGTGACTGCCACTACATAACGGCTAACTACAACACGGTTAGGAGGTTTGAGAATTGGAAGAAGAGGTTGAAGAACGTAGGTATCAGGGAGGAGAGATTCCAAATGAGACTATTCGGAGCACCAGACGTAACAGACCTAGTCGAGACAATGAGGGAGGCGGAGAAGGTGGTAAAAACGGTAACGAAGGAGGAAATAGAACAAACAAAACAAAAAATAAAACAACTAAGGTGATGGGTGATGCCGGTAACCGTTAATTTTGGTCTTAGGGAGGAGCTTCTGAAGGTTGTACCAACACTAAGCCTATGCTATCAATGCGGGACCTGCAGTACGTACTGCCCCATAACTGATGAGTCCTACAATATTAGATTACTCGTTAAGAAGGCCCAGTTGGGCGTGGTTGATAATAGGGACTTCAAGGTCATTTGGGATTGCGTTACCTGTGGTACCTGCCAGGCACTATGTCCTAACAATGTTGAGATTGTGAACCTGGTGGAGGTAATCAGGACTATGGCTATGAAGTCTAAGGTGTTCCCAACAAAGATAAATGAAGTGCTTTGGAAGATTTATGAAAATCAGAATCCGTGGGGTTACACGGTTACTGATAAGAGGAGGTTCACCGCCCAATTCAGTGGTTTAATAAATAATGAGAACCCTGATGTTGTAATATACCCATGCTGCCTATCCGTGGGTGACCCAAGGCTCCAGAGACATATCAAGGCGTTGATTAAGGTTTTAACGAAGGCGGGTCTTAAGGTTGGTATGTACATGGGTTTGTCATGCTGTGGCGATATCATTGAGCATACAGGCAATAAGGCATTCTATGAGGAGTACACAACAAAGCTTAGAGATGCAATAATGAATAATGTTAAGGCTCCAGTAATAGTTACGCTATCACCGCACTGTGAGTACTCACTTAGGAAGTACCTTAAGGGTGTGAAGATTGTACATTACGTAGAACTTATCGATGAGCTCATCCGCACAGGCAAGTTAAAGGTCGATAAGAAGGCTGATATCACGGTGACATACCACGATCCATGCTACTTATCTAAGCATCAGAAGGTCATTGAAGAGCCGAGGAGGGTGATAACGTCAATACCAGGCGTGAGGCTTGTGGAGATGGAGCATTCTAGAGAGAAATCACTCTGTTGTGGTGCTGGTGGGGGCGGTATAGCGCTTGAGACTAGGGTTTCCACGGAACTATCTAAGCGCAGGTTAAAGGAGGCCATCAACACCGGCGCATCGGTTGTGTTGACGGCATGCACGTACTGCTTTAGAATGCTTGAGGATGCGAATAAGGTCATGAGGACGAACCTGAAGGTTATGGATCTTGTGGAATTCCTAGACAGTGTCTTGGGTGATTAGTATGAGCGAGTGGAGGGGTATCTCGGTATTCATTGAGCAGGACAATGGAGAACTGGAGAGAGCATCACTTGAGGTGCTTACCAGGGCTAGTGAGTTGGGTAGGAAGTTTAATGAGGAGGTTCTCGGCGTACTGCTGGGTCATGAAACGGATAACCTGGTTAAGGAGGCATCTAGGTACGGTGCTGATAAATTGATTGTGGTAGATCACCCAGACTTGAGGCATTATAATAGTGATGCCTATACCGAGGTCATGTCTTACATTATTAATAAGTACAAACCACGGTATTTACTACTGCCCGCCACCAGAAACTCTAGGGATCTGGCTGGTAGGTTGGCGGTTAGGTTTAGGGCGTGCTTAAGCGCCCATGTTATTATGGTGGACATTGATGAAAAGGATAGAAAACTTGTAACTGCTGTGCCAGGTTTTGGCGGGAATATCGTGGCTACCGTGGTCTGCACAGGGGGTAAACCTGAGATGGCTACAGTTAGCCCAGGTACCTATGAGGCAAGGGTGAGCGATAAGGAGGCCACTGTTATTAAGGAAACTGTTCCAGCGGATTTTGTTGGAAGGCGTAGGATAGAGCTTGTCGAGAAGAGTGTTTCGCCAATGCCTGACCTCTCCAGGGCTGAAAAGGTTGTTGTGGCTGGACTTGGAACAGGCGGTGATTTGGAGCTAATTAAGGAATTCGCTAATTTAATAGGCGCAGCTGTTGGCGTGACTAGACCCCTTGCTGACATGGGCATAGTACCTAGGGATTACCAGATAGGAACCACAGGAGTCTCACTTAGGGCTAAGGTTGCGTTTGTATTTGGCGCCAGCGGTGCTCCCCATTTTGTTTATGGCATCAGGGATTGCGGAACAATAGTTGCCGTAAACACCGATAGGGAGGCTCCAATATTTGAGAACTGTGATTATTGTGTTGTGGCTGATTTATTCGATATATTAAAGGCATTGACAAAGGAGTTAGGGGGTGGTAAGTAATGGTTGCGCTGAAAAACATAATAGTAGCAATGAAGGTAACACCAAAGCCCGAGGAGATTAGGTTTGACCCAGTAACGAAGACGGTGGATAGGTCTAAGGCGACCAATGAGATAAACCCCGCGGACAAAAACGCCCTGGAATTAGCATTACAGTTGAAGGAGAAGTATGGCGGTAAGGTCATAATACTCTCAATGGGGCCACCATTCTGGGATCAATTCATTAAAATGGGTATTGCGATGGGCGCTGATGATGCCGTGTTAGTGAGCGATAGGGCGTTGGGAGGCTCCGATGCCTTTGTAACGTCTAAGGTACTTGCGGCGGCGATTAAGAAGATAGGTGATTATTCACTCGTTATAACTGGTGAGGAGAGTGAGGATGGATCAACAGGGCAGGTACCACCAGGCATTGCTGAGTGGCTTGGGATACCCGCAGTTACCTACGTATCGCAGGTTGTGGATGCTACGGAGGATTCAATAATCGTTAGAAGGACTATTAAGGGAGGTTATGAGATTGTGAAGGTTAAAATACCTGCATTACTCTCCGTAGAATTAGGCGTCAACACACCTAGATTCCCAGATTTCGAGAGGCTTCAGTGGGCACAGAGTGAGTTTAAGCTCACAATATGGGGTATAAAGAACCTTGGGCTCACTGAGGATGAAGTTGGTTTTAAGGGTTCATTGACCGCTGTCACAGAGCTTAGGGAGCTGAGACCGCGTGAACGCTTGCGTCAATTCATTGAGGGAAGTCCCGAGGAGATAGCCAGGGAGCTCATTAAGAGACTTGGGCTTAAGTAATCTCCTTATAAAACTAATCATTATCTTCGTATCAACGGGAACTTAGGTCTTTGCCTGGTATGATCACTACGTAATTTAATTACGTTATATTACATTATTAGTCTTCACATTTATTCATACTTGGTTTATTTCATTGATAGTAATGAAATAGAAATACTTAATTAATTCATGGGTTATTATCCTGCTAATTCATCTAATTGACTTAGTATATCTGCATAACCACTCTGCCTTAATTCGTTGACTTCACCCTTCTCATACTTATATATTAAGTCAGCCCTATTTGGTTCGAAATCCCAAGGTGCAACCAGTACGTAATCACCAATCCTCAACCACATCTTCTTCCTATACTTACCTGGTATCCTAACTAGCCTAATCTTACCATCCTGGCAAATAGCCTTGGCCCTATCATCACCAACAAGCTCCACAATTTTCGCAAGCATCTCACCCTCCTCGGGCAATCTCACCTTACTGCCCTGTTGATTCTCCCTAGGCATCTAAGGCAATTAGTCGCATGTACTTATAAACCCAACCTTTACCGTTTAACATGCATTATTAATCATGTACCTTTCACTACCAATGATCACCTCAAGTGCCCTAGTGTTGCCTTTCTCGATACAGGTTGCTTCATACTTCGGGATGCTAATTCCATGCCTTATCAAATCCCCAACCCTCACATTAACCGTCTCGTTACTTAATAAATCAAGTACCCTAAAGGTACCTTGGGAATAACCAAGTACATAATATGGCTTGTTTAAGTACATTATCACGGAACCTCGCCCCACGGGTACAACAACAACACTTATGGTTAGCTTAGTAATTGCCTTATCGCCACGACCCTTAACCACACTCTGGCTCTCCAAAACTCTGCTGGGTAGTGTTTTATGTATCCTATACGCTATAGCTCTAGCCATGCCTTGATCCGATAACCTGATGTCAAGACCGCCTTGTGCATCATCAATCCTCAAAAAACCACTCCTCTCTTCACCCTTCATAGCCTCCTTCCTGGTTATGTCGATCACAAGTCTCCTCAAATGATCGTTTATCGGCACGATGCTCCTAACCTGCACAATGGCTCTCTCCTTCTCATTAACCATATCTCTACACCTTGGGCATAACTCCTCACTATACCTAACCTTAACAGGGGCTTCCTCCTCATACTCTTTAATTAGGTCATGAACAGTACCTCTAACCCTGACAATGGCCGTGGTTAGACCATACCTTAACTCAAGACTTTCAATACTCGTACTCGAAACCTTGCCTAAATAATCGAGCGATTCAAGTATTAGCTTCTCAATCACCTTATTATCCTTAACCCACTTACCTCTATATAGCACTGCCCCACAACTCGGGCACCTAACTATCCCGACAAAGTCCCTCTTAACCCTAACCAATGGATGCGTCTTCCTGTAGCAATCTGGGCACAATCCCTCAATCAGTATGTCGGTTTCCCTACCGCATAATGCACAAACCCTACGCATTTTAGGTACAGGTGCTATCTTGTTGGGTTATTATTATTTTTGTTTGCATCAGGGCCTTACCTTCATTAACGCATCATTTATTTATATGCCCTAGTTAGAAGGAACCTGACTCTCTTTGTTGGTGGTGAATTGGCATCATAGCATAATACTTAATTAGGGCGAAATACTTACTTCCGTGTGAGTAGGGATATTGAGTCTAGGATTATAGATATTGTTGAGGGCGTTAGGTCTTCCGTGGTTAGTATAATAACGACTAGGTTGATGGTTGATGAGTGGTTAAATGCAACACCAATGAAGGGGTTAGGCACGGGCTTCTTCATAGATGATAAGCACATAATCACTGCAAACCACGTTGTCCAGGGTGCGACCGAACTCAGTGTGGTGACGCCAGATGGTGAAGAATACGAGGCGGAATTATTGGGTACAGATCCAGAGTTTGATGCAGCATTAATTAGAACCAGGGGTATTGGTTCTGTGAAACCTGTAAGGCTTGGTGATTCCGATAAATTAAGGGTTGGTCAGATGGTGCTTGCCGTAGGATATCCACTCGGTCTTCTGGGCGAGCCTACGGTGACCTTAGGCGTTATTTCGGCAATAGGTAGGAGCATAAGGACGCCCGTTGGTATCCTCGAGGGTTTAATACAGACAGATGCTGCAATAAATCCAGGAAACTCGGGCGGCCCATTACTCAACTTGGATGGTGAGGTTATTGGCGTTAATACGGCAATAATAGCTGGCGCCCAGGGCATTGGCTTCGCCATACCCATAAACCTAGTCAAGCTCTCCGTTGAGGAGATACTCAGGTTTGGTAGAGTGATTAGACCACGCCTTGGTATCTACGGCGTTGACCTTAACAAACCCATGGCTAAGTACTTCAGGTTGCCTGTGGATAGGGGAATACTCGTAGCAGGCGTTATGCCTGGCTCCCCCGCTGATGATGCTGGTATTAGGCAGGGTGATGTGATAACGGCGATCGATGATGAGGAGTTAACAAGCATAGTACAACTGAAGGTTCACTTAGCCAAGAAATTCATGGAAGGTAATAGGCTATTCAACCTAACCATTGTTAGGGGCAGAACTAGATATAGAGTCAGGGTTGAGATTTAAACAGGATTCGGCATGCTGACCTCGCCCTTGTCCTTTAGGGCGAGGCTTATCGTTAATTTTACCATGTTTTAACGAATATTGAGGCATGGGGCTTAGATAATTAGAACGGAGGTTAATATGTTGATGGCTTCAATAGAGTATTGAAAGAATGTGGGCTAAATAGCCATGGAGCAGATCCCAACACAGCATGCCGAATATTATCTGACCTTAGATTTAATATTTAATTTCCTGACCTATTCACACAGATTGTTATGAGTAAATCCTTAGTACCTGACTACACAGGCTTTGGGATCTACAACCTAGCCAACACCCTACTATCCCACTTCGGCATTGCCCCAAGGGGTCCTAAGTTAAGGCTTGACTTGGACCTAGGTAGGCATGTGGTTTTGATATTAATTGATGGGGTTAGTTATCAAGATCTCATTGATGTTTTTAATAATTCATTACAGGTTAGTAGGTTGTATAGGTTATCATCGGTATTCCCGACCACGACGGCTACGGTATTGACGACCCTATTCACAGGATTAAGTCCAGGGCAGCACGGTGTTCTCGGACCGAATCTATACATTAAGGAGATTGGTACTATTGTGAACACATTAAACATGGGACCAATAGTTGGTGAGAGGGATGGTCTTCATAAGTCCGGCTTCGACTTGAAGCAGTTATTCCCTGTAAAGTCAACGATATTTGAGGAATTGGGGTCACTAGGGATTAGGAATAGGGTTTATGTACCGAAAGGTCTGTCTGGAGGTTTATCGAGAATAACGTATACAGGCGCCGAGGTTGTGGAATACGCAACGCATTATGACGCGATAATCAATGCGGCAAAGTTCCTTAATGAACAAGATATGGCTTTCGTGCATATATACATAACCACAGTAGACTCAGCCGCACATAAGTACGGACCTAACTCTGAGGAGAGTAAGGTTGTTCTGAGGGAGACTATGGATTCGGTGATTAGGTTGTCTAGGAATTACCTTGGTAAGTTTAGTGTCTTGATCACCGCGGACCATGGTCATGATGAGGTTTTAAGGAATGTGAAGGCCAATGATATCCAAGGCTTAATGGGTATGCTCAATACACCACCGTACGGCGATGCAAGGGCCATCTATTTCAAGCTTAATGATGGTGTCGGCATCAACGATTTGATGGAGCTGCTTAGGCGGAATGGTGTTGATGGTGTGATTATGAGTAGGGATGAAGCCATAAGCATGGGTTTGTTTGGTGAGGTTGATAAGGGCGTTGTTGATAGGATTAGTGATGCCGTCTTCATACCAAGTAGTGGCTCATCGCTCATATACCTATACAAACCTGGCAATGAGGAGGTACTCACGTTGAAGGGTCAGCATGGTGGATTGACAGGGAGGGAGTTATACATACCACTGATTCAATTATGATATTACTCGCCAATTAATCTACCAAGTCTCCTCCTCGACTTCTTTATTTGATTAATCATTCTCTTCATTAATTGGTAATAATTAAGTAGTTCCTTAACGTCCTTAGGCGTCACACCGGCGCCCTTGGCTATCCTCCTTATTCTCGACGCATTAATTATCTCTGGGTTAAGTAATTCCTCCTTCGTCATTGAATCCAGTATGTGTCTCCACCGTCTAAGCATCTCCTGCGCATTGCTCATCCTCTCCTCATCCGTCATGATCGCCCTATACTGTATTGGTAGCATGCTTGTGGGTAATAATTCCATTATCTTGCTTAGGGGCCCAAGCTTCATCATAGAGTCCAACTGCTTCTTTATGGTTAATAGGTTTAATTTACCCTCCTCTATCTCCTCCATAATCTCCCTCTCCTCCTCAACAGCCCTTATCTTCTCAATCAACGCCTCAAGATCACCCATACCCAGCAGTCTCGAAACGAACTTATTGGCATCAAATACCTCAATCTCATCCACATCCTCACCCACACCGATGAACTTAATCCTGGCGCCACTCTTTATTACCGAGGTTAACGCACCACCTGCCTTAGCCGTGCTATCCATCTTGGTCAGAAATACACTATTTATTGGGACATACCTCATGAACGCCTCAGTCTGAGCCGCCGCCTGTCTGCCAATCGTTGCGTCTATCACGAGCATGACTTCATCCGGTTTCACCTCATCGTAGATAGCCTTTGCCTCCTTCAGCAATTCCTCCTCATTTCTATGTCTACCTGCTGTGTCGACAATCACCAGGTCAACCTTATTCCTCTGCATATACTCTAGCCCATGCCTTAGGATACTTAATGGATCCCTCGAATTCTCCTCCCCATAGAATAGGGCGTTGACCTTCCCAGCCAATTGCTTAAGCTGGTAATACGCACCAGGCCTGTACACGTCAGTCTCAATAAGCCCTACCCTCAAGTTTCGCTTTATGTAGAACCTAGCCAACTTGGCTGCCGTAGTGGTTTTGCCACTGCCCTCAACACCAATGAGCATTAATTTATACGGCCTCTTGGTAATGTCAACACTAGGCGCACCCTCACCGCCCAACGCCTTAACAAGCTCCTGATATAGTAGGTATACCAGGAATTCCTTGGATGTTACCCCCTCGGGAGGCTTCTCCTGTTTAAACCTTTCCTCAATGGTCTTCGTTATTGACGACACAACATCAGCGCTCACGTCGGCCCTTAACAAAATTCTTTGGATCTCCCTCAACACCTCCTTTAGCGTCGCCTCATCTATATAATTCAATCCCCTAATCCTGGCAATTAAATTGGTAAACGCATCAATGAGTGGTTTCACAGGGTTAGTACAAACCTACACTTATAAATAAATTTAGATTACTGTGGGTATTGCTGAGTTTCGTAATACTGCGACGTGTAGTATTGCTGTGGGTAGTATTGTGGGTAGTAATAACCCTGCCCGTACTGCTGGCCACAGTAATAATTCCTATAGTAATTCAGCGTGTTTTCATCATTCAAAGGCCCTATTATGTAAATTCCACTGGGTCCTATCTCGTATATCAGCTTTATCGGCCTAATAGGCATCCACCTCATCTTCCTAATGAACATGACCCTAGCTAAGCACCCAAAGTCGCTATTCGCCATGGCTATTTCTCTGAGAGATAGCATTATCACACCGCTCGCCAGGTACTCCTCAACACCGAATCTACTCAATTTATTCTCCTCACCCGTCGGTATCTCTGACGTCATTATTGTAGTTACGTCCTTAAGTCGCTTAAGTTGGAAAACGAGTTCCCTTAAATATTCCCTTATCCAAATAACGTCCTGGTGGCTTATTATTATTAATGGAGCTATTGGGTCAATCACCAACCTCTTAACATCATACTTCTTGACCTGCTCAATAATCATCTTAGCTAAGTCCCTGGGATCTAGCGTTATCTTCTCATCTCGTGCATAGATTCTAAAGTATGTCCTGAAATCAGCCATTATTAATTTACCACTCTTCTCGTAGGCATCTAAATCCCACCCAAGCGCATCGCGAACACCTCTCTTAACATCTTCGGAGGGTTCGTCCACCGTAACGTACATACCCACCTCACCAAGATCAACACCAGTTCTTAGAAAGGTTAGGCTAAATATGGTCTTGCCAGTACCTGCCTCACCGGCTATTAAGTAAACCTCGCCTCTCTTAAATCCACCGCCGAGTATGTAATTATCGAGGTAATTAATGCCCGTTAATGCCTTATCCTCGTAATAGTAATAATACGGGTATTGATCCTGTGGATACTGCATGGTTTGTGTGTTGTATGGATATTGGTAATAGGTTGTGTCATAATTGTAGTAATTGGTTGATGCATAATTACCATAATAATTATTATAATTGGTGTAGGAATCCTGGTCAGCATTGTTCACTTTCCTTATTGAATTCATATTACCTGTCAATAGTGGTAAAAGTACTTATATATGTTGCGTTTCATCACAGTAGTTATCCTCGATAATTATCCGGGAATTAATAATTGATCATAAACCGCCATTATTCTTTTGGTTTTACCTTAATCTGGACATTAAACTTCCTCCTGATGTTCTCAAGCTTGGGCAATCCCTTTGAGATAACAACCCCTATGTACGCATCCGGTACTTGTATGACTATTGACCCATCATCGCCTCTAACTATTGATATCTCCTCGGGAGGCACATACTTCCTTAAAACCCTAACGATCCTACTCACAAGCCTCTTATCACTAACCGCATGCTCTAACCTACGTGATTTACCTATTGGTGTTACGAATATCTCCTCGCCAAACACGTAGACCTCGTACTCAGCAACATCATTTATGAAGTCCTTGACTATGACCACAGGTCTAGCTAGATCCTCCTCGCTCATGCCCTCTGGTACTTTAACCGTGAGCTCCAGGCTATATACTTTCTGAACCTCACCATCCCTCATGAAGAGTACCGTATCTATTATTGACGGTAACATACCAAGCTCTGCCCTGCCTATGAACCTCTGTATGGCATCTATTGGGCTCGTTGCATGAACCACACCAACCATACCAACGCCAGCAAGTCTGAGATCTATGTATAATTGAAAGTCAGCCGTATCCCTCATCTCATCAAATATCGTGAAGTCAGGCCTTGAGAGTAATAACAAGTCGTGAACCTCCTCTGAGGATGCGTAGGTTTTGGATATTTGGGTTATTTCGTTAGGTAATACCATGTCCCTAGGCGACTCCACAGTCTTAACTATCCTACCCAGGTTCATGTAGTATTCCGCCAAGGCCTGAGCGAAGGTCGTCTTACCAGCACCTGGTGGTCCCGCTATTAGTATGCCCTCGGCCTGCTTGCTTAGCCTATCAAGGACCTTGGGATGTAGTGAGTAATCCTCAAGCCTCCTCTTAATCAGTGGTCTCACGGCTGTTATCTCAATACCATCGGACACAGGGGGTAACGCAATAATAATCCTGTACTCACCATGCTGGATTATTAATGAGTTCTCCCTCCTAATCTCAACCCTAGTGTTACTATCCGCCCTGAGTGAGGCTGATATTAGCTCCCTAACCACCTTCTCCAGGTATTCCCTACTAAGCGGCTCATTGCCAAGGGGTACTAACTGCCAATTACCTGGCCTACCCTTCTTCGCATAGGGTATTGAGCCTTCCTTAAGGTGTACTGACATCGTGTCGTTATCGAAGAATCTCTCGATCTCCAGCCTATCCCTGTGCTGGCCTATGAATAGGGTTTCTATGCCCATGGCTCTTGATATCTCTAGGTTCATATCATCGCTGGTAACCAATATGGCACCCAACTCCCTAGCCAACTCCCTGACTATCTCATCTACGGAGTGCTGGTCAGGTCTTGGTATTGACTTAGGTAGTGTGGACACGAACTCTATTCTTGTCTCCTCAAGGCCGAGTTTATTTATTGAATCAACGATGTAATTCAACTCCCTAATACCAAGCCAACCCAGGGCACCACCAGCCCTAGCCTCACTCTCAAACCTCCTAACAATCTCCGTGTGCACCAATATCCTACCCCTAATGACCCCTCTCAATATTGCCTCCTTTAGGCTTCCATCCAGAAATACCGAGGTATCAGGCACATACACATTGCTTTGCATCTCCCTTATCGCTAGGGAATCGGTATTAACACACTTAATAAACACTTTTGTTCATATTAACGTGGTTAAGGATTTATCATCAATAACCCTAGCGCCCTCACTATCTAACCTAGCACTTAGGACAGAGCCTCCAATAAGCTCAATAGCCCTCTCAACATCAACCTTATCGGATAAAGCAATCATACAACCGCCACCACCAGCACCCGTTAATTTAGAGCCCAGGGCACCAGCACTCCTGGCCGCGTAAACCATCTCATTCAATTGCCTCGTCGAAACGCCAAGCGAGTCGAGAAGCCCATGATTTATATTCATTAACGTACCCATCAATTCCAAATCGCCCTTCTCCAATGCCTCTCTACCCCTCCTGGTGATGACACCAATTGTTTTAATGATTGGCTCGATCACATCCCTCATGGATTCAAGTTTCCTCCTGACCATAGCCACCAACTCCTTTGTGGTACTAACCCTTGGGATATAGCCAATTACCAGGGGTATCTCGGTGCTAGGCTTCACGGGCTCCATGATGACGTTATTACCCTCAGGCTTTATGTAGATTATCCCGCCGAACGTCGCCATTGTAGTATCGGTGGGACTTGCGGCACCCTGCACGTCCTTCTCCACCTGCCACGCCAGACGCGCAAGTTCCCTCTTATCGATATCGTAACCCAACGCCTTAACATACGCCAATATGGTAGCTACAGCGACTGCAGCCGACGTTCCTAGGCCGGCGCCCACGGGCATTTGAGACTGAATGAATAAATCCACGCCAACCCTCTTGTCCACATACTCCATGGCTATCTCGAGGGCTCTCTTAACGTAACTGAGGGCTGAGATTACGGCGCCGTAGTCAGTCCTAGCCACTATATCTCCGTTTTCGAGTATCGTTACGGAAAGGCCAGCCAGCTTTAGGTCCATGGCGTTTATACCTATCTTACCATCATCTCTAACCTTCGCCGTTACATAGACGTACTTATTGACTGCCATCGCCAGGGCGGGTTCACCGTAAACGACAGCGTGTTCTCCATATAATATGACTTTACCAGGTGCCTTAACGGTAACCACATAACCCATGTAAACAGGGGTTAAATTAAATCTACCTAGGTATTAAACGCAGATTAGGGCTTACCTTAAAAAGGCTCTTGATAAGGCTTTAATTACGGTGTTATCAATTGCGGGGTTTGGGACGTAATGCTAAGTATTACATATCGGGTAACGTAGGAGTACTATTGCTAACCTGGTTATTGTATGCGATAGGCAACTCGATAACAATGCCGTACCTATCAATATACATGAAGATGCTTGGTGCCAACGCAATCGATATTGGCATAACCTATTCGGTAGCCATGACCGTGCAATTACTTGCAATAATACCTGGAGGGTACTTGACGGACACGATAGGGCGCAGAAGATCCATAGTTATTGGTACCTGGATTGTAACTGCCACCTCTTTCCTAATGGTTATACCACCGAACTGGCAGGCACTAATGATAATCTATGCACTAAACTCCGCAGCTGCATATTACCAACCAGCTCTGCTGGCGCTGATTCTCGATTCGCTTCCACCAAGTCGTTACGCCAGTGGTATATTGATTACATCAGTGATACCGCAAATACCCTGGCTCATATTACCACCACTCGGTGGATCATTAATAAATAAGTATGGGCTACTTGGAATTAGGATTGCGTACACAGTGTCTGCAGTTGTATCCCTAATTGTAGCATTAATTAGGCAATACACGATCAAGGAAACCCTAAACAGCACAAAGAGCAGTGTATCCTTCAAGGAGGTCTTGAGGTCATACTACCTATTACGTAGCATTACGGATTTACCAAAGGACTTACTCAGGATATATGTCATGGCTCTAATGTTATTCATAGCTTTAATGCCTATGAATACTCTACTACCGATATACGTGGTTTATAGATTAAAACTTAACACGGTCTATTGGGGTTATTTAGTATCGTTATCCTACGCGGCATATATAATGATTAACGTATTACTTGCATTCTATGTCGATAAGCTCAGGAATAAGTTGGTGCTTTGGGGTATAACCGCAATAGTGATGGGCAGTATCTTAGGTCTTCTCGATCGTCTAGTCTCAGTAATAGTTTACCTGATCCTTCTTCAGGTCGGTTCCCAACTAGTGATGACAGCCCTACAAAGTAGGGTGGGTGACCTTGTTAGTGTTGATAGAAGGGGGCATGGCATTGGTTTAATGATAATATTTCAACTACTAGGACAAGCAATCGGCGGCTACCTCTCTGGAACGCTATATAGGCTAACAACAGCATCCCTATTCCTAATGCCCTTCACCTTAGCAATAATCATACTAACCCTAAACCTAATCCCAGGGAGATCAAGGAATAAGTAGGTGCATCAGCGACTCTACTTTCATCACCGCTCAAGAGACCGTCGACTCATCACTCAACTAAATAGTAATCATCCCCTCAATTTAAAACCCTTCCGACCTCCTTCCCGCCCTGAAGGGCGTGGGTTCCCTTAGGGCGGTTCATTGGTTTCCTCGCCCAGCCTTCATTGGCTCCTCCGGCTGGGTTCATGGGTTTGGCCCGGGCCGGCATTGCGGGGCTTTGTTCGCTGGCCGTGAAGGTCTTTAGTGCGGTGTGTATGTGCTTCACGATTTCGTGTGGAACAAGTGGGTTTGATTTGTCTTCGTACTCTCTCCAGTTCATGTCTTTCTTCATGTTCCACCAAAACGCCTTTGTCCATGCCTCTGGTGTTGTTTTCCACAACATATTCATCACAGATGCGTAGTCCCTATGCACGTAATGCCCCTTTGGGCAATAGAGAGTATGCCAGTCATCTGTTTTCTCAAGCCTTGTGAAATGAATAGGACAAACCCTACTGTTCCTATAGGATGAAACGCGAAATAGTTTTGAACCCCTCTCTAGCGCCTTATCCTCAACAGCCTCCTCAATACTCTTGAACGGTGTCTGCTTTATGCGGTGCCTCAACTCGTCCTTCCCAATTCCATCAATCATTGATTCCTGCGGGTTATCACCAAGATCCTCGGTTATGATAATCGCTGGTATCCTTGTTAACTCGTTAGCCACATACCTAACCCTACCAACCTTCCTAACCCTCTCCCTTAGGTGCTTCACACGCTTCCTGAACTCCCTTGTGTTTGTTATATTCACGTATTTACCGCTTGGTAATGCAAATCCAGGCTTCAACCTCTCGATGATTGTGTTCCTAACCCTCTCATACCTCTTAGCTAACCTACCGAAGTCCGTCCTAATCATATAGAGCTCAGGCGTTACGTACTGCCTATTCCAACTTGCAATCTTATCGATTGTCGCAATTATATCAACCCTACTCACAGCAACGGTGTTCTCGTTGATGTCGAAGGCAATGATTGACTGTGGTTCCTCCTCCCTGGGCTTTATCTCGAAGATGAATATGGCATACCACTTGTTTGCCTTTCTCTTAATGATTAACGTGCTAGCCAGCTCGGCTTCACCGTTTAGTACCCTCCACCAGTATTGCCAGAAGCGCTTGTGAGGTCTCAACCAAACAACCCTACGAACACCAAGTAAGGATAGCTCGAGCCTGACCGGGGCTATTGATTTAATGAATTGGTCATAGCTCCATGTGAACTCGGTGAACCTAATTGAGACGTTCCTAACCTCAGGGTAGGGCTTGTTCACAAAGCCCTTCCTCCTCCTCTCGATGAATGACTTGGCGATTTGCGATGCCTGCCTAATCGCCTGGATGATTAGGTGAGCATGCAAGTCTGGATACTCACCCCTATACTTACTGTAGAACAACCTCTGGAGTTGGGTTGCGCTCGTAACATTGTTTGCGACAGCGTATTCAGTGACCTCCCTAACAATGTTGAGGTACGCAGACTCAACGGAGCAGAGCAACCTATTGAGCTCCTTAGCGACCTCCAACTCAACAGCCACAGCCCTACACAACATCCACAGGAAAAAGTAGCAACCAAAAATAAAAACCACCCACGACAAGAAGGGACGAGGCTTGTTCCGTGTTTGTCGACCATGCATGCACACTCATAGGGATATTACTATGCAGAGATTCTTAGCAATAACCACTAATAACACCTTGAGGGTTAGGCTCATAGTAACTAATCAATATGCCCAATAAAGTATTGGCTAAGACCGGAATCTTATTGTTCGAGTTTCACACTAATCTTACCTTAATTCCAAGGTTCGTACATGTGAACAACGTGGATAATCCCCAGCGTGAACCTGATTCATATTCGTTTATCTTACTGACCTCCTCCCTGCCCTAAAGGACAAGGCTGCCCTCGTTATCGCATCTTCCCTATTGCCCCCCTTGTACAAACCAGTTCGCATATACCGCAGCCAATGCATTTATCTTGTTCTATCACGGGCTTCTTGACCAGGCGTATGGCTGTGCAACCAATCCTTAGGCAATCACCGCAATTGTCGCAGTATTCGTCATTCACGATGTATGCGCGTTTGACGGCTTTTTTAGAGAAGTTTATCACAACAACACCCCGACTCTCGTTAACCCTGATTAAGTCCATTAACGCTGATGTGGGGTTTGTTGGGTCATAATTAATTACAGAGTATTTAATACCATATTTAGTAAATAATTCCGTGAAGTCGCCACACTCACCCTCATGCCCATTATCCACACTCATGATTATTAGCAATGAATTGTTTGGTTTAATGATGTCCTGCATTTCAGATAGTAAATCCTGATTCGCAATCAATGTGCACGGGCTTGTTATGGCTATGATCCTACCGTACTCATAGCCAGATCTTGATAATGCAATAAGGGCAGCCAGTGGGCTTGTTACAATATCGATAACCTGCCCAAAACGTGCTGGTTCGAAGTACGTTGGAAGCATGTCATAACTTGGCGAAAGTCCCTCACTGCTTATGTCGTATGCGTAGGCTGGGTCTAGGATTACAATGGGTACCTCCCCAACCCTCCTATGCCTAGCTATAAACCACTCAATTAGCATTAATGGATCTCCTGTCCCTCGAAAAAAGAATTCATGCACCACCTCACTCATTAAATCATTATACCATTTAGCCACATCATCCATCATTAACCTCCCCACACCCAACTTCTTAGATAGGAAATCATCAATATCTACTACGTACTTAACATTAGGTAAATTCTTAGGTAGGGGATTCACGTATAAGCTCTTCACCAAAGCATAGCCTGCGAGTTTATCTACCTTATCTTTAATGAAGGACCATGTTGAGCCAGAAATCAACACTCCATCCCCACCCCCCGCCACATTAATACTATCCTGAGCCCTAATCAATAACTCGTTAGGTAATTCCCTACTAAATCCACCAATTAACCGATTCAAACCCCACCTCATCACCTCACCCCAATTCTTATTGAAGGTTGGGCTCCTACGTACAACCTCCAGCCCCTTGGCACCATCAATGCTTAACCAGGGACCTAGCCTAACCACGTATGGCAGCTCAAAGACCTCGCTGTAATCCCTACCCTCCCTAATGGATTGAACCAGGCTTTCCCCATCCCATGGCTCTAGGCATGGTAAACCCATTATTTCACAGAAGGGTTTCACGTCATGTATATCGTAAACAAACACAACCAAGGAACCCCTAACCCTCACCATACCCAAAGCCCCGAGGGAATTAAGGAAGCCTACGTCATCCATTAACACGGCTGTATCCCTGAACGTGCTTGAAAACGCCTCAGCCTCCCTAATGGCATCATCGGGCCTAACCCTTACGCTAAACACCTTGTTCATTATTATAGAGCCCGTAACCACTACCTCACTGAATGAACTCCTCAAGATGCTAATAATGTGCACAATACTGTTTCTTAAACCCGGCACTGACTCGCATGTTACTTATGATTTAAAAAGTATTATTTTTCATGCGGAATTGAATTAACACTTAAAAACTAGAAAATAGTTAATAAAGAATAGAAGCCATGGGACAGAAAACATACACTTCCAATGGGCATTATTTGGAAATAATGACAGTTAAAGCTTCAGCACTAGCCCTAGCACTCCTACTAATACTAATATCCACGCACGCCAACGCATTAACACCGGCAGTAAATAGTACGCACTTCGTAATCTACGACCTAGCAAACGCTGGCCAAACATACGACCAGGAACTAGACAACTACCTCGAGCAAGCCTACTCCCTCTACACATCAAATTTAGGTCCCGTGGGTGTGGGTTTGTGGGGTCGCTCGGGCGGCTGCGGCTAGTGCATTATTGCGCTTAACATCTGTACCTCCGAGTTCGTACTTTGTTTGTTCGTAGAGTTCGGTAAATGTTTCGTAATCTATCCTACCCTCATAAAGCATTAAAATCAACTTAGCCCTTAAGCGTCTAAGCGGGTGGTGTAAATACGGCATAATGAGCCTAAGCAACTTGATGGCATTTTCCCCATAAACCATTAATACGGCTTTACGGCCTGACTCGTAGATTTTACCATCAATCCCTATTTTCTCTAACGTCTCCTGTAAGGCATCAAGAAAAACCCTTTTCCTACAAGCCTTGCATGTCGTGAATTCTATGATTGGCCTGGATTCGTTAAAGTCGTATCTGATCGTGCCGTCTCCATCAATTACCCCGGCAATCAGCTTCGGTATATCCACAAGCCCCAACGCCCTCACGCGACCAATCAACTCCTCGCGATTTGTCCACCACTTATCTGCTCTGACAGTGACGAAGTACTCCACCTCTACAATACCTGTTTCTTTACCGAACCACCTTATACTTATGCTTGGCCTTTGTATGGGTTGTAGGAGCAGCGAGAAAAGCACTGTGCCAATTGCGTTGGAGGTGCATAATGACGCATTTACGTATTTATTCTTATCAAATTTAACAAAATTAACATGCAAGTCGCTTAATACTATACCCATGAAGTAGACGTCGTCAAATTCCGCATGAACCCAATCACAAGGCTCTACACCATACCTCCTAAAGGCTTCAACATTAACGCCGACGAACCGCCATAATTCCTCGCACATCTTAATTTCATTCCAACCAAGCTTCTCCCTCAACAAGTCCTCAATGATCTTAACGACATCATTTCTCGACACCCTGCCCTTCCAGTCAACTCTGCACCTAACGAACCACGTATTAAGAGCCCCAGCGTTTATATGCAACGCCTTCTTAACCCATTTCTTCGATGCATACTTAAGTATCCTTAGCAGCCTACACCTAGACTCATAATCGCTCCTTAGCCACAGCTCGTGAACAATCTCCCTAACTTCATCGGCAATTTCTTTACCGATTAGTCTACCGTCGTGGCAGTTTGCCTTTATTAACTCCTCAATGAGTCTCGTGACGCAATCCTTGTCTCCATTGCCTAGGCATCTCATTGCCTTGTTTATTGACTCTGTGCATGTTTCTATCCTCCCTGCCTGGGTGGGTTGGGGCAGGGAGGTTTCGTTGCTTGTATCTGAGACTTCCTTGCTAGTCATTGGGCCTTTGCCGACTCTCGGCGGCCCATTGTTAATTTTAAACCCACCCACAGCAAAGCACTCACTTAGGTGCATTGTCGAAACACCTGTGCTTGTTCAACTTACTCATGAGCATCTTGGCTAACTCACTGCATAATTCCGCCTCCATGCACTTTTCATGTACAAGGTGCCATAACCCGCAGTCCAAGCCATTATACGTCAACAACCACCCAAGCAACCAAACCACCCCACACCCAACAATCATTTTATCAATCAGATTTATAAGCCACCACGAACACAGAGACCCAACCATCGCTTCACTCAAGGCAAGCAACGATTACGATGTGCCTAGGAACATTGCTTATTTACACGCCATACATAGGCTGATCGTTATCGACAAACTCAAGAGACTACTCTGGATCAGGCACAAAACGGCGACGTCAGCAATGCACGCAATAATGGCAAGTAATAACCACAACAAAAAATACGTAATAACATAACATGTACCGAAAACAATGATTGAGAAACTATCGAGGGTAGTGCTGGCGTGAGGATGTGCAAACTCTCGTGTTTTAAATACAACCCAATTGGGGTTGTGGGCTTTAGCTTAATGATGATAAGTAATTTATAGGCATTTATTGAATTCCGACCTGCACCTACGATAATACCTCAGGATTACCCGTGGTACATTGAGGCTGATGCCGAGGGTACAGCCAGCTATTATACGAATCAATGCCCGCTGGATCAGGATTACTTCATGTATAATCAATATGAGTATGATCCTTATGACTACTATGGTAAACCAATAATAAACATGTACTACTACTCAGCCTTCATTTACTGGCTAATATCGAATGGTATTGGTCCGGCCACGATAGAATCCAATGTCTTCAGTAGTAACTCCGTGGTTAATTCATGGTTAGATAACTACTATGTGCAGTACCTACTATCGATAGTGCATGGGCAAGACCTCTGTGGAACAACGTACACGCCCACGTTTCAGACAATAAGCATAGGTGGCAATACGTACACATTCACCGTAAGCCTCCAGGGACTTAGTGCTCAATACTACGAGTTGCAATTACCTGCCTCTGGATCAATTGAGATCTCGACAAGTGGGGGCATTGTGGATAGTAATATACAGTTGAACACAACGATTAGTACCTCGAACACCACACTGTACGTGGCTCTCGTTAACCCATCAACCTCAAGCGAGACTATAACGGTAACGATCAGCTATACACCAGGTATTGTAGCCGAGGTTCTTTATGGGACATATGACGTATTAAATGAAACACTATCCCTAAAGCTGTACATAACTTATGGCGCAACACCAATTAGTGGTGATTTATACGTTAACGGTACAATAGTGGCTGCAAGCAATGGTTATGCTAAGGCAGTGCTTACAGGGATAACGTGGGGAACATACACAATCAATATCACATATAATGGCGAGTCCACATTACTAGCAATCACACTGCAGCAACCATCCATGAACCTATTAACGCAGTCAACATTGTACCTAACAAGTAATAGCTTCGGCTATCTAGTACTAAGTGTAAATAATCCTAACAACAACATTGTCATAATTACTAATGTTCAGGTCTCCTCACCACCAAGCCCAATTAATATTTATAAGCCAATGATTTACTTCGAACCACCTAACGAGACCGTACTTCTTAACCCAGGGCAAACAATAATAAAGTTCTACTTCTTCACAAACTCAACAGTAGGCAGTGGCCAGGGTGATCTTTATCTTTATAATAGTCCAAGTACGGCGTTATCGTTGGGTTACAATGTGGTGCCCGCCCAGGTTGGTATTGTTAACGCAACATATTACCTAAATGGCAATTACACGGTAGTGACAACATACGTAAGTGGTTTGGGGACTATGACAGTAACGGTAGATGGTCTATCTGGGCAGGTCTACGTTAACTATAGCACATACACAATAACCACGTTAAGCATAAACTTACCACCCCCATCAATAGCCTTGATACCCAGGGTAGCCCTGCTAGCCCCCGGGTGGGTCCTCATAAACACAACAGTAACCCTTACAGCACAGGAATGCCCAAGCTACCCGGTGTTTTATAGGGCTGTGATTTACGTAAACAATTCAGAGATAGGGAGTATCTCAACGCCCTGTGGTGGGTCAGGGTTTGTGCAGGGAATGCTGAACATGACATACACAGGTCAATCCATAACTCTAGTCATCTCGGGCACTACGATAATGTCGACCATCGTGTTTGCACCGCCGAGTATGAGTGTCGTTGATTATTTATGGAATGTGACTGAAACCTATGAGTATGTTTACGTAAACATCAGTGTACATGGCCCATATCAGTACCTCGTACTGAACCATAGGGTTGCAAATTCCACAATAGCTGTTACCTATGAATTACCATCAAACTACACAATCCTAACAATAAATACCGGCTTCACAAACATAACAATAACTAGACCGACGCCAGAAACATCCATACAATCCCCATGGGTAGCTGTGTATCCGCAGGCAATTGATGTACACATTAATGTAACGATACCACCAGCATTGATGTACCAAGGACCTCTCTATGTTTATTTAAATAGTACACAATCACTAATCACCACCGTAGATCTACCCCCGGGTAAGTCAACCATTATAGACACAGTCGTGAAACCCACGGCCCCTGGCATTTACCTAGTCACCGTAGCCCTAGGGCCTTTGGTCTCGAATAACATTACTGTGGCGAGTGTTGAGTTATTGGGAATTCACGTGGAGTCTAAACCCCTCGTGTTAATTGGGCATCAGGAGTACGTAAATATAACGATTAATGACATACCCAGTATCGAGCTACCCATCAATGTAACTCTTCGTGGTTGTACAAACGAGTCGATCACGGTTATAGCGAATACATCACTAGCGCTCCAATTTAATCGTGAGTGCCCACTGTACATTAACGCATCCGCTTACACCCTGAGTTCGCAATCGATAAGTTATTGGGATGCCCTAAACGTATGGCTCGGCAATGTCGTTAGTTATTATGACGGTGAGCCTCTAATACTCAACGGTACGGTTGAGGTCTATGCCACATTCTTGAATGGCTCGAGGGTGCCAGCCCCAGTCCTAGTCAATGGGTCAAGCACGTACATCCTGCAATCACCAGGTCCATCAAGCCTACTGCTAAGCATTAACTACCTAGGCGTTGTCAATGAAAGCCTGGCTCGCGTTTTCGTTGTACCGTCAACATACGTTGAGGCAGAGGAGCTCCTTAATAGCCTAGGTAATCCGCAGTTCCTAAACGCCACAATAGCCAGTGCAATAACGAGTGGCGATTGGTCTCTCGTAAATAAGATAGTGACTGAGTACCAAGAGGCATCATCAAGACCCTACGACCCACTGACTCAACTATCAAAGTACTTGCTAACGCAGGCAATCCTTAATGGCAATTTAAATGGACTAAATGCCGCAAGTCTAATACTTAAGTACGAGATGTTAATGTACACCGCCCTCGCCTCAATAATTATCGCAGTAGTGGTTGCGTACCGAGTTACTAGGAAATCACGCAAGTCCTAGCTTGCCCTCATACCGTAACCGTCTATCGAACAGCCTCACCAACAACGCCGTCATTACAAATAATAGGAGTACTGTAACCAACGAAATAATTAATTGGTAAGGTATTGGTATTGGGATCTCGAGATACCCAAGGGCCGATTCGCGCATTAATACGAAGGGGTATGCTATTGGTGAGTGTTCGTTGATGAGCATCACGTATTTATTGGTCTCGCTTGGTATTAAACCACCCAGTACTGGCATTAGGAACTGCATTATGTTCGTAATGACCCAGCTAGACCTGAGCCTAATAACGAGCATAGCGTATATCGTAGAGATGAGGAGCAGCTCAAAGGATGCCAGCACTATCGAAAGTGCGAGGATTAGTGGGTGGCGGATCTCGAGCACCAGGCCGAACACTATGTAGAAGCTGAAGATTAGTGCGGCGAAGTCAAGCAGTGAGTATATGGCGTAGGCAATGCCCCAACCGATTATGTGGTTTAACAAGCCCCTCGTTATTGACATCAAGCTCTCCAGGATACCCTCGGAGCTCTCCTGAATTAACCCATGCCCGAAACCCCACAACCAGCTTGAGTATAGCGTGAAGGCGTAGGCGGCCCATAGAAATAGCTGGAGGATCTGCCTACCAAGTGATAGTACGCCAAAGCCCCTTAGGGTTAGTATAAAGAATGCGAGCCAGAGTGGTGCAGTGAGCACATTTATCAATATCAGCGATGGCCTAGATAGCAGTAGCCGAAGCCCCCTCCAAACCTCAACGATTAACTCATTAAGTGCCCCTCCTCCTGAAATCTCTCTCGAGGACTGCATACGTGGTCACACCTAGCGATAGGTATGCGATTGCTGAGAGTACCAGGTTAATCACGAGGTTTAGGCTTGCGTTACCTGTGATTTCCATGTACATGGAATAGAATGTTTGGTACATGGGTAGTATGTAAACCAATCCCCTGATCCACCAGGGCAGTACGTATATTGGGTATGTGGCTCCAGAGAGTATCGTCAGTATTGGCGTCACGATATTCGCCACAGTATCTGCATCATTAAGTCTCATTATTATACCCGCCACCAACAACCCAATACCGTAAAGCGGTAGTAGGCCTATGAATAGCGTCAGCAGGGCTATGATTAACTTGACCATACCGACCAGGCCATAGTTTAGGTAAAGTATTGGTAAGGAGGCTATGGTAAACGCACCTATGTTAACCAGGACCATCACCAATGAGGTCCCCAGCAGGATCGCGTACATACCCGTTGGACTCACCAGCAGGAATTCCAACCTACCACCACCCCTCTCCTCCCACAGAAACCTAGCCCCTGTCTGCACCATTATTAGTGATAGCATGAGTACCTCAAAACCCAGGAACTGTCTCACGAACACCCCAACGGTTACCCTCGCAAAGAATGATGCTATGAACGCCATACCACCCGCTATGAAGTAAGGTAGCAAAACCAGTAGCACTAAGCCACCTGGCTCTCTACTTATTATCTTCAACTCATTAACCATAACCGCGTAGAGGGCGTCTAGCTTACTTACCCTCATTACGAACCACCCTTATGAAGGCCTCCTCCAGTGATGGTTCGTTGATCCTGACCCTAACTACGTTAAACCCTCTAACCTCAGCATCATTAATTAGCCTACGAAGAGTATGGGCTGGATTTGGGGTCTCTTCCCTAAGGGTTTCAACGTGACCATTCATCATTACCTCCACCTCAACTACGTACTTCAAACCAAGCGTATCCTTAATATCCCTGGGCGGTCCTTCGATTATCATTGATCCATTATTTATTATACCAACGCGATCACAAACCTCCTCCACCTCCCAAAGATTGTGGCTCGTGAACAATATGGCTCTCCCCTCCTTACTCAGTTTACTTACCAACTCCCTTACCTCCCTGGCCGATAATGGGTCAAGCCCTATCGTTGGTTCATCAAGAATAAGCACTGGTGGGTCGTGAATCAACGCCCTCGCTATGGCTAACCTGGCTCTCATACCGAGTGAGTACTCCTCATAGGGCCTATTCATGGCGCTCTCAAGACCTACAACTCTCATTAGATCCCTAGCCCTAGTCTCAGCCGTGGATTTATCCAAACCATACAACCTGCCGAAGTAGACGAGGTTCTCATACCCACTCAACCTGGAGTAAAACCCCTTGTCTGGATAAAGCACGAGGCCTATGTTCCTCCTGACGGCTTGTGCCTCCCTAACGGTGTCATAACCATTAACCATAGCATAACCCCCATCCGGTATGAGTAGTGTGGCTAGGATCTTCACGGTCGTGGTCTTGCCAGCCCCATTGGGACCCAGTAGTCCGTAGACCTCACTCCACTTGATCTTGAACGAGACACCCCTCAATGCGTCAATAACCACCCTTCTCCTTCTGAGGAATCCCACGCGCTCGTAACTGGTGAATCTCTTCCTAAGATCATGCGCCTCTATGGCTATGCTCACACAGCAATAGCCAAACTAAGCCGAAATAAAAGGTTTAATCGCTAGATAACACTACGTTAATTCTCGGTGTTTAATAACCTGGTTGGTCCTAAGGCAAAGGTTTATTAATCCAGTACTTCTTATGATGTCGAATGAAAATTCCGTTTTGCACATTCTGCGTCAAGACCAGGGTGTTTTGCAACAAGTGCCAATCCCTTCTGGATAGTGGAGAATATTCCATGCTAGATGTAGACGTAAGCGACGCCCTACTCAACATAGCGACAGGTAAGATGGAGGATCTTCTGAAGAATGTTGAGTATGTGAAGTCTTACGAGGTCGGTGACCTAGTCATAGTTGTGCTAAAGGGCGTAAGGTCACTACCACGGGCGGTGGTGCAGCAGATAGAGCATGATCTAGAGAGGGCGTTGGATAAGAAGGTTAAGGTTGTTGAGAGGGGTGTCAATATTAATGAGTTAGCAACCCAGCTGGCGTCACCAGCCCGCATCCTAACCATATCAACCTCCTGGCTGCCAGACGGCACGACAGAAACCATAGTCAGAATAACAAGGACAGAACTCAGGAGATTGCCATTCAGACCAAGCGAACTGGCCAGGGTTCTCAGTCAAATAAGCGGTACAAACATTAGGGTTGAGGTCACAAGATAATCACAATACTTAAATTGCTAAGGATTGACTAGGGCGTTCGTGAGCTTTCCCCGAAAGACCCACTGGACAAAGGATGTGAAGCCTGAGTTAGATGGTAAGGAGGTAGTCCTGAGTGGTTGGGTTTGGGATATTAGGGATATTGGTAATATAAAGTTCGTGCTGCTCAGGGATAGGGAGGGCATGGTGCAGCTAACCGTAAAAAAGAGTGCCGTGCTGGACAGCGTCTGGTCAACAGTAGCGTCACTGAATAAGGAGGATGCCATAGTGGTTAGGGGCATCGTTAAGGCGAGTAGGATAGCCAAAGCCGGTGTTGAGGTTTTCCCAAGCGAGGTGTATGTAGCGGCCAAGTCAAAGCCTTTACCCATTGATATATGGGGTACCGTTGAGACCGACCTAGACACTAGACTTAAGTTTAGGTCTGTGGATCTTAAGAGACCAATCAACTCCTTAATATTTAGGGTAGAGAGCGAGGTTACCCGTGCAATTAGGGAGACGCTGTATAGCCATGGATTTATCGAGGTTTTCACCCCAAAGATCATAGTCACGAGCACCGAGGGTGGTGCTGAACTATTTACCGTACAGTACTTCGAAAGGGTAGCTTACCTAGCCCAAAGCCCCCAGCTCTACAAGGAGGAATTGACGGCAAGCCTTGAGAGGATTTTCGAAATAGCACCCGCATACAGGGCTGAGAAGCACAACACGAACTACCACCTTAATGAATTCATATCAGTTGACATCGAGGAAGCCTTCGCAAACTATACCGATGCGATGGAAGTTCTCGAGGACGTAATTGTTAATGTATATGGTAAGGTGGCTGAGGCATTTAACGATGAGTTTAGTAAGTATGGTATAGAGGTTAAGGTGCCCAAGAAACCGTTCAGGAAGATTACCTACGATGAGGCACTGGGGATACTTGAGAGGAGGGGTTTGAAGGTTAATTGGGGTGAGGATGTTCCCAAGGGTGGTATGGAGATCCTAAGCGAGGAGTTTGGCGAGCCATTCTTCATAATACACTTCCCAACAGACATCAGGGCATTTTACACGAAACCCCTCGAGAGCGATCCAAGGATTAGTGAATCCTTCGACCTGGTAATTGATGGTCTAGAAATCGCGTCGGGAAGCAGTAGAATACATATCAAGGAACAGCTCATTGATGCACTAAGGAAGAGGGGTTTAAACCCCGAAAGCTTCGAAAACCACCTAGTGATTTATGATTACGGTCTACCCCCTCACGCCGGTTGGGGTTTGGGATTGTATAGGCTAATGATGGTTCTACTGAGGAGGGACAACATCCGCGAGGTGGTGCTATACCCAAGGGATCGATTCAGGCTCGAGCCGTAACTATACAATTTCTAATTAACTTCGAGACCACCTATACAATTCATAACCACCGTACATCAACACAGCGGCAATAATTAATAAAGGCGATGCCGTTATCACGACGTTAATAACATTAATTCGCGTCTTGGCTTGTATGGGCATGGAGCGATAAACGAAGGTAAGTAATGCCGGTTTCTCATAAACCTCGTAAGGCCACACTATCAACACCTCCCCAGGGCTTATTGTTGCTGTGTAATTCGTATAATCACCTAAGAAGTTCGGCAATAATTGATTGATCTCAGTGATATTGATTGAACGGCCCACGGTTATTTGAGCCGTACTTAAGGTATTATTCAGTGGAGGTGGTAATGAACTAATTCGTGCTACAAGAACCTTAAACCTAGCTCCGTACATCGTCATTACATTGACAGTAATTGGATTACTCATAGTCGAGAATAGGTATGCCTTATCCGAACCATTCACAATTAAATACCCAGAGCCACCAACATATGCGTAGCCAGTAGCCGGTAAGAGTACTGGTAAGAATAAAAGTGGGATTAGCACTAGAATTGCGCCTATGGCTATTAATAACACGCCAAGCACCTTGGCAATCACCTTACTCAAGGGTTTACCCTGCCCACCCATCGCCTTACCCACTCTGCTGGATCCTTTTAGTGGTAGTGTGGTGGTATACCCTATCAGTATCGTATTGAGGTCTACCTTATCCAATGGACCTATGTAATGCCAGGTCCTACCATGCTTAACGTAGACGTAATCCTTACCACCAACCTGCTTAATCACCACGGAACCCTCCAACCCACACCTAGGGCAAACACCCCTACCAATAGACCTAGCACTCACGTATGGGAGAGCTTAGGGCGATCTTATAATGGTAACCTGTGGTAAAGATAGTGGTAAGCCCATCATCACGCCGTATTTTAACGTGCAATGACCAATAATGCTTCGCTTAGGAATTGCCTGGGATGGGATATTAGCTATATTACCTTCCTCTTACCAGGCACGTTCAATATGAATGGTGAATCGTGCATATCATCTCTATCGATATGTCGCGGATAAGCATTTCTAATCGAATTGATCGTACTATGATCGACATAGTTCCGAATTATGGGAGCTAACATTCCCCCATGGACACCGAATCTGGGTGCTTCCATGCTTATTGATAGTATCGATACTGTGAGTAGGGTCCATGCCAATGGGTTGTTTGGTAATTGCTGGATTGGTATTGATACCACGAGCGAACTTACGGTTTCTATCGACGATGTTAACGATGCCTCAACAGGCCCAAGCTTTTCTATTGACACTGCGTAGAGTGAGTACGGTATCACATTACCAATAAATGCCAGTGCCAATGGATAATAAATGTACTGAATATTTGATGTAATGATTGCGCCATGTACCATAAAGAGTGAGATCAGTAATGTACCCAGCGATTGCCCAAGGATAAGATTTAGGGTGTCTGCATGACTAAGGTACGCTAAAGCCAGTGTGTATGCTAGGTTTAGGACCATTAGTAGCATCGCTATGTATATGGAATCGCCATAACCCTGAAATAGCAAATAAAGCCCTGCAAGCAGTGTTACGGCCGATATCACGTACTTAATACTCACGTCCCTATTGAGTAAGTAATCAACTACTATCAGTGGAATAATATAGCTGGAACTTACCAACGCTGTCAAGCCACCAACAGACCCTGATAACTCAACGTATAGGTACGAGAGCGCGTAATTTATTGGCGATAGTGCTAAACCCTTAACCACCGATTCATGGTCAAACCCATTGAAGGCTAATATCATTGCTAATGAAGCCGTGGAGAATAGGTATATCAACGCTAATAATTGTTCTATTCCATAAAGTCTCAGCGCTAAGTACGTGATCGGGTACGAAACTCCCCACAGGGCTGAGGCGAACATCGCCAATGCCAGGTACCGCTTTGCCATACCAATCGCCTGAGGGAATTGATAGACGGAAAGGAACTATGTAAAGCAAAACTTTCGCTTCACTCGGTATTAAAAATCTTTTTCAATCAAATTTTAGGCACTAACGGGTATTGAGTGATCTATTTTATTATAATGGCATGGGATCATTGTAGTATTATTTGCTAGCTGCGCCATCAAGTACACTAACGGGCAAGCCCTTCGTCTCCACACCCCATATGTACCAGGCTAGAGCCGCGGCTATGCCGACGATGTACAGTAGTACGTTTGAGAGTAGGTATGTGAACGTACTGGCTGTGGCTAGTAGGTAGTAGATTAGTACTATGTAGACGGTCCATGAGATAAGCCTAACAATACCTATCCATGTGGACCTAACCCTCGTTGGGAATAACTCAGGCTCCAAAAGCACCCTCACCGCCCAACCGAACTCACTAAATACCATATTTAGGAATAGAAGTATGTAGAATATCGATAAAGAGGAAGCTATACTACTTGTTGACATTAGGCCGTAAACCAGGAATATGGGTATCATGGTTAACAAACCGCCAATGTACGACAATAAGGTAAACATCCTCCTACGTATATTGTCGATAACCAAGCCCACAAGACCTGCCAATGATGCACCAACATTAGCCCATAGAAGGACCTGGGCGGCCAACACCTCATTACTGGAGAAGGGTAATGTGGGTAGGTATATTATGTAATATGCCATTAGACCATAGGTTGCCAACTGTGAGAACCCTATCAATGACAGCACCAATGCCCTGAACCACACCGGTGGGAACTTCACATTCGCCCTACCACGATAATCCGAGATGGCATACATCAATCCCTTCTCCTCAGCAATCCTCCTCGCAGCATCCCCCTTACCCTTAACCATAAGCCACCTAACGGACTCAGGCGTTACCAACCTTATCACTACCGCCACCGTAATTATGAGAATGGCGGTCCCTATCATGGTCCACGTGGCCGAAATGGGAGTGCTCCATAGCAATGATAGGAAGAGTATTAGGGCTGCTAGGGCGGCACCAACATTATCGAAATTCGTGATTAAAACGAGCATGGAACCCCTGCGATTTGGCGGCATCAGCTCTGTAGTCGCCGCCAATGCTGGCGGTTCCTCACCACCGACGCCAATCTCGGCTAGGATGTACGATATTAAGAACGCAGTAAACGCAATTTCCATGGGTATGGTATTAATAAAAAATAGTGATAGTGCCATCCCAACCAAGCCTATGGTGTACAGGCTCATTGTGAATACATAAATTCCCCTCCTACCAACAATATCAGCTAACCGACCCATTAGGGTATTACCAACCATCAGAAATAAGGGACCCATTGCCGCAGAAATTGGCACTAAGAACCTAGGTATGTATTTAGAGAAGTAATCAAGGGTCATGACACCACTGGTTGTCACAAAACCCCATATTAGGAACGTTAGGGAGTAACTAAGGAACATCACGTAATGTATCCCTGAGAGCTTTGTTTCGCTGTTCATTTATTCAATCACCTAGTTATAAGTAATTAATAACCTATTTATAAGACTTATGCTAATGATAAATAATACGGTTAATGCTCCATAATTATTACGAATTCGGTATAACGGTAATTCCCGGTGAGGATATTGTTCATTAACAATATTTTACTCCTCAGTTTCTTCCTGTGGTAATTCTATGTTCAGTTTCTTAAATAACCCCATGTAATAATCCTTAATCTTTCCTTTAATCTCCTCAAAATGCTTTGGCAAGTCCGCAGGGTCCAAGCCCCTGGCTAGGTACTTGGAAAAACGAGCCTTATATAATGCCTCATTCTCACCCTTAAGTTTCTCCGCATATTCAGCAATGTGCTTACCGCTCAACCTATCCTCACCAGGAAGTACCTCCTCATCATGAGGAACCTCGAGCCCTGCATCAACAGCCCCCTTAATTACAGCAAACACACGGGCACCCTTTATTGGTCTATGAAGTCCTATGTCAGGTATAGCCCTCTTAACACCTTTCAATAACGCCTTATAACCAATCAATAAGCCGACTAGGTAGGCTGTCGGCGTATTCTTTGTGCCACCCTTCCAACCCAACCTAACCAATTCCTTCGATGTTGCGCTGACAATTACTGCATCACCAGTGACTTTGGCTGTAACGACCTGGGCAATTATGTAATTATTGGTTTTTCTAATTACAAGCCTTGGTAACCCACTCTTTATCATCTCCCTACGCTTGTAGTAATTCGTCTTACCCTCCCTACGCCTCCTAAACTTAACCTTATAACGCCCAGTCCTTGCCATGCTCGTAAAGCCAAAAGGATTGTTGCTTAATAAGTATTTCTAAGCCACGGCTCTTTAGCCCTATCGCTGCTTAATTATGTTGTTACTTATCAAGTATGCCCTAAGTGCCGAGACACTGTTAAACCTGCCACCCTTGATCTGTAGGTAAAGCTCCCTCCAAGTCTTCGAATCAATCAACCCCCTCCTCTTAAGCGAGTTTAGGTACCTCCTCAACGCCCTAATCTTCCTAACCCAAGCCTCCTTGGGGTCAAGCCTTGCATATTTCGAACCCTTCCTACTACCAACACCCCTCCTCCTACCCTTCTTCCTCTTCTCATGGTACTCACGCCACCTACCCCTACTAACGCCCTTCTCATACTCCGCGTATATCAACCCCTCCTTAATCAAAGCCCTCACGTCAGCCTTAGTCGTCACCTCACCAAGCCTATCAATGGCCTCAGGGCTAATCCTAACCCTGGACTCACCAACACCAAGTACCTCCGCAGCCAACTTCTTTACGTCAACCATACAACGCACTAAAAACCAAGCCCTATTTAAACATTGCCGCAAGCGAGGTTAGGTTACTTTACGGTGTCAATAGTACCTTGCCAACTCTATTCTCATTCTTAAACATGATATCAAAGGCATCCTTAACCCTCTCGAGATCAAGCTTCGTATATATCGGAGCCCTAATCCTACGTTTACTTAGTAGGTTCAATAAAACCCTCAACTCAGCCCGGGTACCACCTGTGGAGCCTATTACGAGTACTTCCCTGGAATATAGTGACGGTAAATTAAGCGTGACATCACCACCAGTTAATGCACCCGCTGTAATCCACCTACCGTACTTGGCGACTATTGAGAAGCTGAGATTCCAGGTTGATTGACCAACAGCATCCACAACAACATCTGCACCCAAACCCTCACTAAGCTCATTAATAACCTGCTTAACCTCATCAGGTGTGACGACGTAATCGGCGCCAAGCTCCATCAATACCTGCCTAACCCTATCAGCCCTCCTACTAACAGCAACTACAATGGCGCCTCTCAACTTGGCAAATTGAATGGCATAACTACCCACATTACCAGTGGCTCCAAAAACCGCAACAACCTCACCTGGGTGAACCTCAGCACGATTAAGCATATGCCACGCAGTCAATGCACCAACGGGCAATGTGGCAGCCTCATCAAGACTAACCCCTTTGGGAACCTTTAGTGCATTGGTGGTAGGCACTACGGCATACTCAGCAAATCCTCCCTGGGTCACAACACCAATTAGTCCACTATTTACGCATAATTCCTCATGACCCATTAAGCAGTACCGGCAGGTTCCATCAAATAATCTATTGTAAATAACCACCTCATCGCCAACATTAACCCCGCCAACCCCAGGACCAACCTCCTCAATGACACCAGAGAATTCAGCGCCAGGTATGTGAGGTATGGGTCTAACGTTTTTGTTATTTATTGTGAAGTAATCAACGGGGTTCACCCCAGCGTACTTAACCCTCACCAGCACTTCACCAGGTCCAGGCTTTGGCTTTGGCATATCCATTATCTTCAGGTTTTCAATACCAGGCGTTTGAAAGACTACAGCCCTCATCGACAAGGCAGGTCTTAAAATATTAATAAGCATACGTCAGCTATTCCAAGATAATGAACACTCACTGTCCAGCAAGATGAATGAGTAGGTCGAGAAGCCCTAGTAGTATTGTTATGATACTAAGCATTAACCTAATAATCCATTCAGGAACCCTCCTCTGTATCGACGCGCCGAGGTATGAACCTATAAGTCCACCGAACCCTATGCTCACGCCAACGGGGATATTGGGTCCAAACCCCAATATTGAGTATGTCACTAAGGGTGGGATGGATCCCGCTAGGGTCCCAATCAATGTTGCGCCAGCTGTTACGTAAACGGGTAGGTTAAAGGCCGTTAATAATATCGGCGCCATTAACGACGCACCACCAATACCGTAAATACCACTAACCACGCCAATGATTAAGGATAATGCTAAGATTATTGGTAATGATACGCTGAAGACTTTATCTGAGAATAGGAAGAAAAGTCTCCCAGACTTCACACCCAACACCTTCACAGCAGTAACCAGCTGCTTCCTAGCCCTCACAGCTCTCACGGTCATGATCGATTCAATGCCAAGGATTAGTAAAACGGCATCGACAAACACCCTAAAGACCTCAGCCCCTATTAAGAAGACACGGATATACGAACCTGCGATAGAGCCCGCCATACCACCAAGGGCTAGCGTGAGAGCTAACTGCTTGACCACCCTACGCTCTCTCAAATAACGATAAATAGATAATGGTGTGGCGATGACGTTATACATGAGATTCGTACTGCTAACCACAGGGCTTAATGCCCCAAGTATGTAAATCTGGGCAGGTACTAATAAATAAGCCCCTGAGATACCGCCCTGAGAGGCTACGAATGAGATTATAAGCGCTAATCCAAATAGTTCAATCAAGATAAATTCGTTCACATTTGATTTTGGCAATAATTAAGCTTAATTTTTTATTACACTTAGTTGATTCATTATAGCGGCTTTACCTCGTATTTACCATCAGGGTACACGATAGCTCGGGCCCTCCTGGTTGCCCAGCACGAAAAGACTATGCCTATCGCGAAGGTTGCTGGGTGCCTGTACGCGTACTCAATATGCACGTCTAGTGCCGTTACCCTACCTCCAGTTCCATGAGCCCCAATACCTAGTTTATTGATAGCCTCCAGCAATGCGTCCTCAATCTTTGCGATTCCGGGATTACTATTTCTTGAACCAACGGGCCTTAATACGGCAGCCTTCTTGGCCAGCTTGGCGGCAACGTCTAGGTTGGGCCCAATACCCACACCAACAATGACTGGTGGGCAGGGCATTGGGCCAGCATCAATGACAGCGTTGAGTACAAGCTCGGGTAACCTTTCCCATGCATTGCCTGGCGGTACCACGAAGGCCTTGCTGGGTAGCTCGGTACCACCACCCTTTGGTGTGTATATCATTTCCAGGTAATCACCATCAAATAATTCCACATCAAACACGGGTATCCCAATGCCTGTATTATCACCTGCGTTTCTCTCGGTCAGTGGATCCACGGAGTTCGACCTTAGGGGCAACTCCTTCGTAACTTCCCTGACCGCTTCCGTTAATATTGAGAACAACTTGCTCCTTATTGGGAAGCCATCGCCAAGCTTTATGAAGAATGTGGGCACGCCAGTATCTTGGCACACGGCTGCGTTGTACTGCCTTGCCAGGTCTATGTTCGTTAGTATTGCGTTCAACTGTACCTTGCTTGGTTCGTGAATCTCGATCTTAACGGCATTCTTAAGCGCATTCACCACATCATCCGCCGGCGAGACACTGGCCATCTTTACTATTGCCTTTGCCGCCTCCTTAATTGAATCCTCAAGGCTCGGCATGGTTAGCTTAGCGTAACCGAGGTATTAAAGCTTTGTTTGTTCCATCAATGTAGCAAATAATTATGGAAATGCTTAATTAAAGACCTAGTGTATACTAGCTTTGGGTGTTTGTTGTGGGCACGTACTACCTAAAAACCCCCATTAGTGACGAGGACATCACTAAATTAAGGATTGGGGACACAATATACGTGAGTGGCATACTCATTAGCGCACGTGATTCAGCCCACGTCAGAATGGTCGAGTCAATAAGAAAGGGCGAAAAATTGCCCGTTGATTTAAAGGGCGGAGTTATATACCACGCGGGCCCAGTCGCCCTGAAGCAGGGCGATACATGGAGGATAATAAGCATGGGACCAACAACCAGCGCTAGGATGGATGACTTCGAACCAGAGGTTATCGAGAAACTCGGCGTCAAGCTTGTAATCGGCAAGGGTGGCATGGGTCCCAAGACTACGGAGGCAATGAGGAAGTTCAAGGCAGCATACGCAATATTCACGGGTGGCGCCGGCGTCTTGGCGGCTAAGGCTATCAAGAGAGTCCTAGGCGTACACTGGCTCGACCTAGGTATTGCGGAGGCCATGTGGATCCTCGAGGTTGAGAACTTCGGGCCACTAACCGTCGTGATAGACTCATACGGCAACAACTACTACGAAGACCTCAGAAAGAACGTTAGGGAGAAGGTTAAGGAACTATCCGAGGAGGTCAACAGGGTAATAAAAGACGTACTCCACAGCCCATAGAGAATATGCACCTAAGAGGTTGCCGCTTTCAAAACCAATTATAAAAGGCATCGAGGAAGAACAATAGGTATTGCATGCTGATTAAAAGTGCCAAAGAATATTGGATATACACAGCATTAGGAGATCAATAATACATCACCCAATACCACCATTAATTCATAGACCTCAACATTATTCAAACACATCATATGTAACTCCTCAACAATTCCTAACACCCCTACCCCAAGCCCTTGACAACGCCTCCTGAAGCCTGTTGAAGTCCCCCATATTCATGGGAACCCTATACGTCACCCCACCATAACTAATAATCATAATGAACTCAATATTCCAATACGGCCAATTCCCATACGCCACAGTCCTACTAATACAAATACTATCCAAGGCATCATCCCTAGGTATGAACATGACATTCCCACTCCTATCCGTGACAGTGAAACCATCACTCGTGAGGACAACCTCCCTCGCATTACTACCAAACAACAACCTAAGCGTGTTACGCGTCATAAGTACAAGAACACCCACGAGCGCAATAACAATGATCCCAACGGTTAAATCAGCCAAGAAACCCCTCCAGTTGAACAACCAGACAATAGTACCTATAGTACCGTATAACCCAAGGGCAATGAAGAACAAGACAATCACGGCACCAACCCACCCAATGCGGTACAGGATACCATACTTACCCACACTCCACCTCCAAAGCACGCCCTCGCCCACGCTTGGGGTTGCTTCGGGAGCCACGGGCTTAACCCTCGGGCACTCTGGCAGTTCCCAACTCCAGTAGGTGTTTAGTGCATTGACTAACTCGTCATACTGTCTCTGGCTTAGTGGGATTAGGTAATTATTCAACCCGTGGGTGATGCGTAACTCCAGCCTCACGGGTGTCCTCCTAATACAAACTACATTATTATTAACAACCGCATCCTTTGGTACGGTGAAGCCTCCCCTACCCCTAACAACCAAACCGTCCTCCGTGAACACGACCTCAAACGGTCTTGAAAACGCATTCCCCAACATGAGGAACACTACCGTGATGGGTATGATGAATATTGCCAAGCCCAGTGTATTATTGAGCCTGTACTGGGGCGGGCTTGTGAGGGCGACGAGTAGTAGGAGGAATACCATGAATGCGATGAAGCCGATGGAAGATGCTATATTGAAAATTGACCTCCTCGTCTTAAACCTCCAGATCGTCATGCTCATGGGCTCACCTCAACACTCAGGTTCCTCAACATGTCAATGGCGTCCTGAATACCAATCGGTATGAGGGTGTATATGAGAACGTAACTACTAAAGCCAGGAACCAAGACCTTATTGAGAGAATACGCCTCATTATCAATAATGAAGACCGCCAACTCACCGCCCTCACCATAGAGCACATCATCACTAACACGTATCGGGTTTAGACTGTTAAACGCCTCACCAGCCAGTGCAATGTTCCTAACGTGGTAGGTTAGGAAACCGACACCCAATGCGAGGGGAACGAGCCCAATTAACCAACCAACCCATTTTGGGACGTACCAAGTCCCCTTCACGAAGAGTATTATTGAAATAACCAATACACCGAATAGGGTCACTCCAGTGAAGAAGATGAGGGCGCCCCTCATCCACCTCAGTATTGGGTTGCCCTGTGTTGTCACGATGATGGTGTTCACGCCCCTGTCCCTAGCCCTTGCGACCTCGATAACGAACTTGGGGTCGAGGATTGGCGAGGCAGTAATAACCCTCTCGCTCGCTTTTGCTACCTTACTCCTGAGTCCGTCCCAGAACGAGGCTTGCGGGCGTATCCTAGTAACTTTAATAGTGGGCATACATTCTATTTAATTTAAAAGATATTTATATTTCTATTTCTTAATCAAAATCAAAAAGGATAATGTTTGTTTTTGACTTGAGGGTATTTTGTTTATTTTTGTTTGGTTTGTTATTGTTATTGTGGCTATGTATGAGTTCCATGGCGTTTCTATGTAGTTCATGGTATTGCCGTTGGTGTCTATTCCAGCCAGTGTGTAGCCATTGTATGGCTATATTATGAGTGTTATTGTTGTATTAATGGGTAGCGCGAGGTTATTACTCACTAGTCCATTGAGCATTAATGAGCTCATTGGTAGTCCAGTTGTTGATGAGCATTATCAAACCACCACCATAACTCATATTCAAACCAACATTAACCATTGGTCCACAATTAACCAAAACAGTCACGTAATTACTGCCGTTATTTAAGGTAACCTCGTTAAACGGTTCATAGGTTATTGAAGGACTGGGGCAGTTACCGACCGAGGAAGCATTGGGAGACACCAGTACCAGGCCAATCAGGAAAAGCAGGATCAACTGCTTGGAGCCGGTGCCATTATAAACGTTAGCCATTAATAAATTAGAGTTTTAGAGTTACATTTAATTGAAAATGAATCAAATAAACATATAATGCAATGTGTTTCTTGTTATCTCTTCATTTAGGGGTATGGTTTGATTTCACGTATTAGGTCTTTCTCGGTGATTATTCCCATGAGTACTCCCTTCTCGACTACTGGTAGGGAGCTTACGTTGTTTCTCCTCATTAGGTCTATGGCGTCTGTTACTGAGGCGCTGGGGTCTATTGTCACTGGGTTGTGGCTCATTAGGGATGTGATTGGGTAGCTTTGGTCGATGTTTCTCCCTGCCTCAAGTTGATTCAGGGTGTACCTCAGTATGTCTCTGATGGACAGTATGCCCATTACCCTATTGCCCCTCGTTACTACGAGATGACGAATTTCATGCGTTGCCATGCTCTTGATTGCATCGCTTATCGTTGATTCTGGGCCCAGGGTTTTTGGGTTTTTGCTCATTATGTCAAACACCCTACGTTGTTTAAATAATTGGCTGGGTAGTTTACGCACGATATCTCTCTCGGTGATTATACCCACCACCTTATCACCATCGAACACTAATGCTGCATCGGCATTCGAATCTATCATGCGCCTCACCACCTCGCCAACATAGTCGTTGGATAGTGCCTTAACGTAACCCGTGCCAACCATGATGTCTCCAACAGAGCCACTCAATACCTGCTGTCCCTCCTTATCGATACCCTTAATCGTGCTTAAGGCCGTGACCATGCCTATTATGGAGTTACTCCTGGTGATTGGTACGTGCCTAAAGTCGTGGTTCACCATGAGCCTTATTGCGTCGATAACCTTTGCATTGTCTTCAAGTGTTAATATGCGTGAGGTCATGATTTCCCTAGCGAGTATTGGCATAATTACTCACATTATATAGCTGTAATTAAATGTATTTATGCATTATTGCGTGGTGATGGTTAGTAAGATTTACCTCTTAAACCCCTAAACTTTTAATAAAATGGCGTTAACTTATCGTAATGTTGAGGGAGTTAAAGGTCAATATATTGGGTCCCGTACACCTTCCAGAGCTTCCCCGCGAGTTCCAGGATACGATGGTGAAGTTTGGCGTGTTCAGGGTGTTTATTGGTGGTTCCTGGATAGACTTCGGTAGTTACATGCCCGTGAAGTCTCCGGTAAATAATGAGGTTTTTGCGTATGTGAATAAGCTGGAGCCCGAGCACGTAGATGCGGCTGTTGAGAAGCTTCATAGTTCATGGTGGTCATTGAAGGGCATACCTGCGCATAAGAGGGCTGATTTAATAATGAAGGTTGCTGATTTCATTAGTGAGTACAGGAGCCTGTTCAGGGATGTCCTGGTTCTCGAGGGCGGCAAGCCCATGGGTGAGGCTGAGGGTGAGGTCCAATCTACAATCGATAGGTTAAGAATGATTCATCAGGACCTGGGTAGGTTACTTGATGTTGGTATACCTGGTGAGTATGGCGCCGGTACTGAGAATAAGTACGCAATAGTTGTTAGGGAACCTGTCGGTGTTGTTGCAGCCATAGCGCCATTCAATTACCCACTATTTACACCCATGGTTAAGGCGGCAACGGCGTTGCTGGCGGGTAACCCAGTGATCCTTAAGCCGTCAAGCTATACACCAATTATGGGCGTGTTAATTGCTAAGGCCTTTGAGTACGCAGGTTTGGGGAACTATTTTGCCCTAGTCACGGGCCCTGGTGCCAATGTTGGCGATGCCCTGGTGATGCACCCATTGGTTAGGGCTATATCGCTTACGGGTAGTACGGAGACGGGGTTGAGAATCCTCAGGATGGCTGGCTTGAAGAAGTTACAGCTGGAGCTTGGCGGTAAGGCACCGGCGATAGTTCTCGAGGATGCAGACCTGAGGTTGGCGGCTAATAAGATAGCCACTGGTTCCCTACGCCTGTCAGGGCAGAGGTGTGACGCCATCAGTAGAGTCATAGTACTGGATAGCGTGGCAGACGAGTTTGTTGAGTTATTGATTAAGGAGGTTGAGGGTTGGGTTGTCGGTGATCCCAGGGATCCCAAGGCTGCGATGGGGCCGTTAATCAGCATTAATGCTGTGGAGAGGGTGCACTCAATGGTGGATGACGCATTGGTGAAGGGTGGAAAACTAGTGCATGGTGGTGGTTATTGGCTAACATATCATGAAGCCACCATCGTTGATCACGTGGATAGAAGGGCTAGGCTTGCTGTTGAGGAGACCTTCGGTCCCGTGATACCCATTATTAGGGTTAGGGATGTTGATGAGGCCATTGAGGTGGCTAACGAGGTTAGGTACGGGTTAGACGCGGCAGCCTTCGGTAAGGACATAGACACTCTCTGGCGTGTGGCTAGGTCAATCGAGGTTGGTGAGATTACAATAAATGACTTTCCACGCCACGGTCTTGGACTCTTCCCATTTGGTGGGGTTAAGGACTCGGGCATTGGCAGGGAGGGTGTGGGCTTCTCAATAGAGGATGTAACCGAATTGAAAACAATCGTGATATCATCGCATCGGTGATTCACGCATCGATCACATCCACGAAGGAAGAAATCTTAATGCTAAGGATTAAGGTGAATAATGATTGTAATAGCATTTGTTGGTCAGTCCCTGACCCACCAATCATAGGTTCAGTTGCCGCTTCTCATCACGTTAAGGAGTAATGGATTAAATAAAATTAAATAATTTTTGCCGTATTTATGATTGTGGAGAGGCTTGCTAAATCCTTAATGGTGCTTTCTAAGGATGGAGTCTTCACCCGCGAATCCCTTGAGAGATTAAGTGGTCTAGGTGGTTCGATCGTTGAATCTTTCCTTAATGAGTTGTTGAGTGATGGTGCTATTACTAGGGTAGGTGAGGGCTATAGGGTTAACATGAGACCTCACGCGCTGATTAGGTATTTCATGAATAAGGGATTGAGTGTTGACCTTGAGGAAATAAGCGGCTTCCTTCCCTGGGATGAGTTCGAGGCCTTGATAAGGCTTATTTTTGAGGAGTGGGGGTTCAGGGTCGTCAGTAGGCTCAGGGTCCCCGTCGTTGGTACCAGGGTTGAGTTTGATGTCATTGCCTATAGGGAGCCAAGGGTCTTACTGATAGAGGCTAAGCGTTGGAGGAGGGTTTCTGGAAGCTTGTCCGCTATCGTTAAGAGGCACCTTGAGAAGGTCGAGTTGGTGTCTAGGGAGCCAGAGGTTTTGATGAATAGGTTAGGGGTTAGGTGGGGTGAGGCCTTGTTAATACCCGTCGTTATTACTTGGCATAAGGCTGGCATGAGTATGCTTGAGGGTGTACCTATCGTGAGTATTTACCAGGTTAATTCATTCATAATGGAGCTTGATGGTATTGTTGATTACGTAAGGGCATTCAGGGTTTCCTGGAGGCATCTTTGATCCTGGCATAGCAATCTGGGCAGGCATAGACCTTGAACACCATGCCCAATTCCTTAACCTCATAATCAACTATGTAGTACTCCCTAACCCTCCTTAGGCAGAAGAAGCATATAACGCCCTTATTACCAACCCTCTTCATTACTCTGACTCCTCCGTCTCCTCCTCGCTCTTAAGCATAACGGTCATGCTCATTAATTGATCAATGTCTGGGTATAAGCTTTCTATTGTCTGCGTTTCTCTATATAACCATGTACTAACCGTAAGTAGTGCAGCGCTGATTAGGTACATTGTTGATGAGAGCCCGACGTATGCATTAACACCCACTAATAAGTACGTGCTAGTTGGGTTGCCGTCCAAGTATATGGGTGTTGGTATGGGTAATGCGAATATTAGGGAGAAGGCTAGCATTAGCATTACTCCAAAGATGAGGGGGTCGGATATGCTGAATTTAACATTTCTTCCTCTGACTAGTATTACCATGGATATCACGATACCCACGAAGACAAGTATTGGTGATAAGTAATCAATGGAGTCCAGGAATTGGGAGTAGCCCTTAATGGGTGTTAGGGTTAATGAGCCATTAATGTCGTTAACTACCAGTTCCATTCCAGGTGTTACGTTGACGATTTTACTTATGCCTGGCAAGGGTGGACTCGTTATTATTGGTATAGTTATTCTTATGCTTGACATCACAAGGATAATTATACCAATCACGATGAACGCAATTGCTACTTTTCTCATTACCTATCGCCCAGAAGTTTCCTCCTAAGTTTTAAGGTTTTCTCTATCAACTTCTAATGAATTGGTATTTCTCGCACCCATAATACTGCTCCTAATGACTCCCTTGAGTTGATAGACAAGCGAGTAATCACCGTCAACCCACCTCCTAATTCCATCAAGTAATGCATCGACAGGGTTCCTCGTAAATAATGGCTCAAGAATCTTCCTCATGCTATCCAAGCGTCTTATTACGTCGGATGGGTCTGCAGAAATCGTTGTAAAGTCATAAACACGGGCAACGGGTATTGCGGAGAGCTTTGTTGACCAATGGAGTGATAGTGGGACCCTATACATCTTAACCTTAAGCATTGTGTTTCCGCCTATCACAACATCATCACCAAGCCTCTGGTATAATTCCATGGACTTCATGCTCCTATGCACAACCTCATTAACAACATCAACCAATGCCCTCAAATCCTCAGGGTTGACCTCCCTCGACAACATTGATATTACCTTAAACCCATTCATGCCGTCAAAAATTACGGCATTGTGCACAAGCCCCAACTGCTCAAAGGTTATGCGTACCGCCGTTGTTAATAGGTCCATAAGCTCGAGACCCCTATCACTCATCCAAACGCCCTTACCACCCTTAATATCGATTATGACCATATCGATACCCTTAGACGCGGCTGCGTTAACGGAGGCCATGAAGTCCACACCACCCAGTTTCACGTACCTTATTAACTCATCCTTGGTGCTAAGTATTATTGGCAACTTACTACCGTCCTCATGCTTAACCCTGGTCATCAACACTGCGGAATCACCAACCTGCCTAATTACTGTGGCCTTCCTACCGCTTAAGAATTTCATCATTAGATCACCCACAATATCGTAATACTTAATAGGCCTGACCGACGGCTTGAGTACCATTGGTATCAATTTCTTAGGCATTTCTATCACCCGGCCTATAGTAATAGGTGAGTTTGCCAAGTATCCAGTCCCTAATCACAGCTATAGCCGCCTCCCTAATATTTACCTTACCCCCTCTCATTAACAACCCCCTCCTTCTACCAACCAACTCCAATAGCTCCATTGGATCCTCGGAATCAACGCCATACCTCTCCATAAATGCCTTGGGGTTGAATGACTTAATCCTCATTATTAACTTTATCGCTGGTATTACAGGGTCATCAAGCTTCGACGGGTCTATCGCGCCTTTAATGACTAATAGGGCTTCATCCTTAACTTCCTCAACAGGTATCACACCCGGTGTATCTATTACTACCAACCACTGCTTAGCCCTAACTATTTGTTCACCAATTGTCCAACCAGGTACTGGGCTTGTCTCAGCCACATGCCTACCCTTTAGGTAATTGATTATTGTTGATTTACCCACGTTTGGGTAACCAACCACGGAAACCCTCACCGGAAGCCTAGGTGCGTACCTCTTGATATTAACAATCAACTTCCTAGTCCCAAGCCTACCCCTGGCACTTATGAACACCGTGGGGTAATCCCTCTCGAGGAACCTCCTCCATTCCTTAAGCACCTCCATGGGCACTAGGTCAGCTTTGTTGATAACCATCATTAACGACTTCCCCAACCTATTAACGAGATCCTCCAGTCTCCTATTCCTTGTCTCGACAGGATCCCTCGCATCAATAACCTCAAGCACTAAATCGCTCATTTCGAGAACGCTCCTAACCCTCCTCCATGCCTCCTCCTGACTAACCCTACTCATTCAAGTGAGCCTATGTTTTTTGCAATAATGTTTATAAATATAAAACGTACTACAATAACGTGGCCTTTGAGAGGCCCATCCCATCACGTCTTACATTGTTGAGGCTTAGGAATCAGGAGAGGCTTTATAGGAGCATTAAGAAGACTGTTGAGGATGCTAGGAATGCCACGATACAGAGAATCAGGGCTATAATACCCAAACTCGAGTCCGCTAGGAAGAGTGTTCATGAGGAGTTGAGCAAGACATCGTTAATGCTTAGGGCAGCAATATCGAAAATGGGCATCGAGGATTACGGAAAGTTGAGCGAGTCTGTGAAGCCCACGGTAGATGCCGAATTCACCGACCTGGTTATGGAGGGAATAAAGTTCAGGGGGTTAGAATTTAGGGGGGTCACAAGCCCTAATTACGGCATATTCGCAATACCACCGGAGCTAGATAGCGCCTTATATGGCATATACAGCAACTTTAGCATAGTTTCGGAAATGATAAACCTAGAGAACCTATTCTACACATTACTTGCGAGGGTTAGGGAGTACCAGAGGATGGTTAATGCCATAGATAATGTGTTGCTTCCCAGGATAACCGAGAGCGCCAGGTTCGTTAGGCTTAAGCTCGATGAGGATGAACGTGAGGAGTTCGTTAGAAGAATAGTCATTAATAGACTCCTGGAAACGATAGGCAGGAGGTAAGGGTTAGCAAGATTTAAATAATCGCAGCATTGATTACGTCTTAATGAAGACAGGAGGGATGTGCGGATCCATGACGAGGGATTTGAACGCGGATCACATACCCTCCTACATCCTGGTGGTTATGCATGATTATTAACATCAAGAGAGTCGTTTTTCTCTACATTATTGAGTTATTAATATTAATAGTGCTTTCCATAATAGGGTTCTATGTAGGTCCCCTGTTCATAAGCCAAACCGCAATTAATGAGTTAAGGAGTGAGTTAATGGGCACCGTTAACCTGGGTCCCAACTTCATATTCCTACATAATCTCGTTATAGATACCCTAATGGCGATACCCATCATCGGCCCACTCGTCTTCGTACTTGCCCTGGTAATGACGGGGTTCATACTCGGTGTATATGTGGCGTTCACAATAAATTCGCCAATAGCCCTAATCTTCGCCTTGGTGGTAACGATGTTTTTCCCACATGGCATAATAGAGTTGATGGCGTACGCCTTTTCCACAACGGGTTCTTTAACCTTAACCAGCAAGGTTGTTAAGTCAATACGTGGTGCTGGTTCGGTTACTAGAAATGATTTTATCATGTTGCTTACGTATTACGCCATATCGGTCTTACTCCTATACGTGGCCGCTAATGTTGAGTATTTAGAAATAGTTAAGTTAAGTAGTGTCATAAGGGGCTTGGTTGGGTAATACAAAGATGAATTAGCCGGTGATGTTTTGATACATGAATTTCTGGGTAATTAGGTTTTGGATGAATACGGGCAGTTGCAAGCTATTAATTGTACTATCATAAGCGCTGGTCAATGAGTTATAACCTAGTATGAATATTATTGGTGAATTGATAGGGGAGGTACCAATTAAGGGGTTTGGTGTGTAGTATGGAGGTACGTAGTACGCGTTGAGCGTAAGTCCAACAAGCCCCTGATACCTGGAGTTCATGACAAAGTCCTCATACTTACTTACACAAGTCGATGCGTTAATACTTACTCCCAACCTATTGAGTAGGCTCTGTATCTCGGCAGTACTAGTTAGGTTGGCAATGTTCGTTGCGTTGGATCCCACGTAGGAACCAACCTCCTTAAGGAACAATAGGGCGTAATCCCTATTGGTGGAATTATAATAGAGGCAGTAGGCTACAGAGGCCACATTGAGTTCCGCAATGGTTAATGGTGATGAGGTTGGAGATGATGTGGTCATGAACGAAAATACATTAAAGGCTATCTCATATTGCACAAGGCCTGAGCCAGCGGTACTCAATATATAGTTTGTGTTAAGTACTGTAAAGTTTGTGGCCGGCGGCATGACCGGGTTGTATATTATCAATACCTTAATGGGCGCGGTGCTTGGTCCATAAACAAGGCTGTAGTTGGTGAATAAGCGGTAGAATGAAGATGCATTATCTAGTTGGAAGTATGGTGGCCATGCAACAATGGAGACTTGGTACGGGCTAGTACCGACAGGTAGCGCCACAATCGTTGTTCCCCTATGCAGTGTTGATGGTGGTGCTATGAACTTGGTGAGTATGTAGTACGTAAGCACCGCAGCTAATACGAGTGCTAAAGCCAGTATTGCAAAACCTATTGCCTTATTAATGTCCATCCCGTAAAATCGAGTATCTAGTTTATTAAGGATTACTCACTGATGGAGACTCGCACAGTGTGGGTTTTAGAGAAATGCTTAAATTAGTGATGGTTCCACGATTAGTCAATGGCAATACCCAGGGTTGAGAGACCAAAACCAGCATTGTATGGACCCACCGTGCCAGTGTGTACTTCATGTGGTAAGCCGATTAAGCCTTACGAGAGAGCAACCCACTTCCTATGTCCAAACTGTGGTAAGGCTGAGATCTGGAGGTGCGAGCATTGCAGGAGGACTGGCAATCCCTATAAATGCCCTGTGTGTGGTTTTGAGGGACCATAATAAAGGGCGTAGATCCTATCTCCTCCAATCACTAAACGGTCTTGGGAATAACTCTTTGAGGCTATGCCGTATTACTTCGTTACCATGCACGATGATTACTTCCTCTACACCAAACTCGCTCATAACCTGGAGACATGCACCACAGGGATATATTGGCTTATCTAGATTTGAGGTTATCACTATGGTCTTTATCCTCCTCTCGCCATTAGAGACGGCGTTGAATATAGCCACTCTCTCAGCGCACACCGTAAGTCCTAAGGATGCGTTCTCAACGTTGACGCCGCGGTACACTCTACCCTCCGGTGTTATTGCGAGGGCGCTAACCTTAACGCCACTGTATGGTGCGTATGAGTACTTTAAGCCTTCTTTAACCATGCTCATCCACTCACTTAGCATCATCTAAACAAAGCCCTAACTACCCCTTTAAGTGCTGTACTGTTTTATGGTGCTGGGCAATAATGAATTTAAGTAACCCATATTATACCGTTAATTGGTGATATCGTTGAAGCATGCCGTAATAGTTGGTGCGAATAACGTGAGTATCGAAGTGGCTAGGATGTTTGCGGATAAGTACGAGGTCAAGATTGTGGATTTAAACGAAGACGCCTGTAACAAGGCATACAAGACCCTTAAATCAGCAGCCATGGTATATAAAGGCGACCCAAGCGATGAAAATGTGCTTAATGAGGTTGGCGTGGATAGGGCAGAGCTCTTCCTAGCTCTTTCAGAGGATGATAAACTAAACTTTGACGCATGTAGGGTGGCCAAGAGGAGGGGTGTTCCGCTGATCATTGCGAGGGTTAATAATAGGGATATGGAGGGTTCGTTCAGGGAATTGGGTGTGGCGATAGTTAATGTGGAGAGCCTGGTTTCAGATAATATAAAGAATTTAGTCTTAAGTGATGTCGCCAGGGTATTAACCGTAGACCAATCAACAAATTTGGCCTTCGCCATTGTACGCATTGGGGAGAATTCGCCCATGGTGAATAGGCAAATTGGTTATTTAGTTGAGAATTATGATATCACCATTCCCTACGTAATAACGGCAGGTGGTGCTATTAAACCAGGTAATGATTACATTATCGAGAGCGGTATTGAGCTGGTGATTGTTGGCACTCTGAGTAATGTTGAGAGATTCATTGATGAGGTATCAACTGAGTAATTGATTTATTGTTGATATCTATTATTGCCATACCTCCTCTCAATCTTCGGCATTAATTTGAGTACCCTATCGAGTAATGAGTACCTTACCTCATCAACGGTCCTCAGGTCCTTATAAGCGCCCCTGGCAATCAACTCGATGTAATCATCCTCTATTGCGGCTACATCAACACGAGGATCCTCTATACCCAACTGCTCCATGTACCCCTTTAGTTCGGCACGCAAATCCTCAATTAACGAGTCATCCCTAGGCACCTTAAAGGGTATCCTAATCTCAATACCCCCCGTTGGTGGTACTCTCTTTATAACGTTCTTCATGATTAACGTATAGGGGACATAAACAAGCTCATTACGCGCACTCCTTATTACCAAACCCAATGCTGTCTGCTTAATTACGTAACCCTTTATACCCATGATCTCCACGTGATCCCCAACATCAAGCGTGAAATCCCTAACTAACTTACCAATCTTGCCCGTGAAATACTCCTCAATTATTGGCCTCATGCCGATCACGAGGATTATGGCGACAATAATCAATAGGGCGCCAACAATCAAGTACTGCCTATAGACATAGGCTATAGCCGATAATATGGTCACTATCAGGATTATTCTGAATATGAAGCGTGCATTCTCAACATCGCCCTTCCTGGCGATCTTCACGAGTGCCTTGACGATCTTATCAAAAACGTAATCAAGTAGTAGGTATACGAGTACCGCGGCAACAATTAGTATTAAGGCTTCCTCTATTGCACTCCAGATCCAGTTCGGTATGAAGCTACTAATCTCCGCAACAACCATATAGCAAGGACATGCATAAGCATGTACTTTAAAACCTAACGGAGCTTCAATGCACAACAAGCACGGGCTTGTTGGCGTACCTAACAACCTTCTCTGACACAGAACCGAGTAGGAACCTCGTTAATCCCTTCAATCCCCTAGAACCAACTATTATGATGTCCACGTTAAGCCTGTTCGCCACATTTATTATTGTCTCGGCGGCGTCAGTACCAACCTCAAGTAGCGTCTCTGCATCAACACCGGCATTCTTGGCATTCTCGAGTGCCTTATTTAGGAGATCCCTGCCCTGCTTTTCCATGGTCTCTATCAATGATGGGTACATGGTTGAATCCGGCGCGATGGCTATTTTGCCCTCCTCAATAACGTGTAGAATATATAGTTTGGCGTTGAAGCTCTTGGCAATGCCTATTGCATACTCGAGCGCCTTATCCCCAGCCTTAGATCCATCATAACCAACTAAGATCTTACTTATTAACTGCACACAAACCTTGCATGCAGACCTTAATAAACATTAACATTAACCTAGTGATAAGAGAGGGCAAGCCTTGTCCTTCAGGGTGGGGAGAGGTCAGGGCGATTCATCGCCTTACTACCCTGGTAGATAGCGTACGTATTACAGATAGGCCTTAACTCACACCTCATGCATAACAGTGGATCTGGTGGTTCAACAGGCCATCCTTGAAATGACTCTAAGCTCTTTAATTCGTTAAGTACTCCCCCGTACTTTTTCAGTAATGTCATTACTGGTAGTGGTTTGACGTTCTTCATAGTCACCAAATACGCCTCTCTAATCGTTATACCTGCATCCTCGAGCATTAACATATACGACACAACCTGCTTCAGATACCTTTGCTCCTTCTCCTCATTCAAGTTCCACGAGCTCTTAAGCTCTATCAACCCCCAAATCTCCTCACCATCAAACTCACGCATATACACTATGTCCGCCCTACCTGACGTGTCCGCGGTCTCTATCCCGCTCTCAACCTCAACATGTATCCTGGGATTCACAACCTTAAACCATTCCTGATAGAGATCGTGGATAGCTCTACCTCTAGCCAGGTTCCTCAAGCCCTCCATGTTGGTTATGGTACCAAACCTAAGACGTATTAGGGACTTGACAATACAATCGTAACTAAATAATGACGGTGTTGCCCTACCCGTCGGCTCATCAACGAGGTATAAATCATCGCCTATAATCCGCGCACCCCTAAGCATCTCGTTTAGGTACTCCTCCGTTTTCCTAGCAATCCTATCCTCATCAACAACCTCGGCGATAGGCTTAACCACAAGTTTAACCATGTACTCAGGTTAAGTGCTTGGGCTCCTTTATAAATTCATTAATTATGTTAGTTTACGTCGATAATTAATGGCTTACTACTTTAAAATCGGAATAACTGTGTAGGTGCCGTATGGTTTACGTAGGTATTGATGTTGGAGCCACATTCATTAGGGTTGGTTTGGTCGATGAAGGTGGGAGCATTATTGATAAGTTGAAGGTTAGGCAACCTTCGAGTGGTGATGAGAATACCGTGGCTGAGGTTATAATAAAGGCGGTGAAGGACTTAGCCAAGTCTAAGTCAATTGTCGGTATAGGGATTGGCTCAATAGGCCCTCTGGATCTCAAGAGTGGTATTGTACCACTGGCACCCAATGCCCCAATCAAGAGGTTTAAACTCGTTGAGCCAATTATTAGGGAATTCCAGATACCCGTTGTCTTGGGTAACGATGCCATGGCTGCCGTATGGGGTGAGTACGTATTCGGCATTGGTAAGGGCATTAGGAACCTCGTCTACATAACATTTAGCACCGGAATAGGTGCTGGCGTCATTGTTGATGGCCACCTCCTCATTGGCAAGGATGGTAATGCCCACGAAATAGGGCACGCGGTAATCGACATAGACTCGAATATACAATGCGGTTGTGGTGGTTATGGGCATTGGGAAGCCCTGGGTTCAGGGGCTAATGTGCCTAGGGTAATTAAGGAATTCGTTAAGGGTAAGACGTATAGATCAAGGCTCCACGAGAGATTATCGAGAAACGAGTATGTGAGTACTGAGGAGGTTTTTCAGGCTTATTATGATGGTGATGAGTTGGCAAGGGACTTCATAGACAACTTCCTAATGAGGGTTCATGCGGCAGGTATTGCAACAGTCATGAATGCCTACGATCCAGAGCTTATGGTTTTGGGAGGCTCCATGGCATTGAATAATAAGGAATTGTTCAGGGCTGGTATTGGGAGGTACTTGGGTAGGTACTTAACCGTTAGGGCTGCTAGGATTGAATTCACAGAGTTTGGTGACGACATAGGCATTGTGGGCGCAGCCGCGTTGGTATATAAGGTACCTGACTCACTTAGGGAGTTTGTTGAGGGATACAATAAGTACTTGCAATAAGCATTAAAAACCAGGTTGATCATCAAAGGCGTGCCTGATGTTGTCATAATTGGTGCGGGTCATAATGGGCTAATCGCAAGCATCGTACTTGCTAAAGCGGGTCTTGATGTTTTGGTCCTTGATCAACTACCGTGGCCTGGCGGTATGGCTGGTTGGCACGTAATAGGTGGTGTGGAGGTCCCCATAGGTGCGTATGTACTCGGTTTAATACCAACGGACCTAATTAAGGAGTTAGGCATAGGCATTGAGCAGTACAAGCCAGACCCAATAGCGGTGTACGTCAAGGATGGAGAGCTTGTCAGGTGGTGGAGGGACTTCGATAGGAGGGTTGAGGAGTTCAACAGGTGGGGTCTTGGTGATGATTTAAGGGCTATGTGGAACGAGATAGTGAAATTCCATGAAGCTCTGCGTAAGTATTTATTTAGAACCGAACCACCCAGTAGGGATGAGCTGCTTAACGACCCAGTACTCAATGAGTTCCTTAAATTGAAAAGTAGGGATTTCCTGGGAAGGTACCTACCTCACGATTTCTGGGACATGTTCATATTCGAACCATACCTTGATCAACCAGCCTTCATGGTTGGTTACTACAACCCAGCCACGGACTGGTACTACCCGGCCAAGGATGGCGAGGTTGGTATGCAGGTGTTTGCCCGTGAGTTGTATAGAGCTGCGATTAGGAGTGGCGTTAGGATAATGCTTGGGTTGGGAGTTAGTAAGATAGTGATTGAGGGTGACAGGGTTAAGGCTGTCGTTACTGATGATGATAGGACCATAGATACTAGGGTCGTCCTATCCACGGCGAGTCCTGTGAACACGATACTCGAGTTGGTTGGTGAGGAGTATTTCGACAGGAGCGTTACCGATAGGCTTGGAGGTGTGATGTTTGGCGGTGCGTATAGAGTTGCTTTGGTTTATGACGGAGAGATAAGGTTGAAGGGTGAATTGGATAGATATAGGGAATCAATACTTCAGTTACCTTTTGGTGAAACTGTGATACGCAACAACTACTTGATAGTTACGGGCCTACCCTCTAGGGATGAGTTGGAAAATTATGTGAACATTGACTGGAGCAATATCAAAGCCTTCGAGATAATAACGCCAAGCGATTACGAGAGTATATTCAGGGTTGCCGGTGGTAACCTGAATCATCTACCCATGTTTGAGGAGTTCATGTTCGATAGAAGACCAGTACCTGGTTGGGGCTATAGGACGCCAATTAAGGGATTATACCTAGGTGGTGCTGGCACATGGCCTGGTGGTCAAGTGACGGGTATACCTGGCTATAATGCAGCCAGGAAAATACTACAGGATTGGGCATCATCGAATCAACAATCAGATCCACCGTAGTCATAACCAAATATTACAGATCGCTCATCATTAGCAATGGGAGTGAGAAGTTAAAATTGAAACTCAATACATAAATGGCTATAAGGAATTATCAACGATTAAGACCTATGAAAACAATTTTAAAGTCCTAATGGTATGGTGTGAGGATTTTGCGAGTGATGTGTATGTATAAGCAGGTGATCATTGTCAGATCCGACCTGAACATGTCCTGCGGTAAATTGGCAGCCCAGGTTGCCCATGGCTCGGTGGGTGCTGTACTTAGGGTTCTTAGTGAGGGTAAGAAGGATTGGATTGATTGGTTTAGGGCTTGGGAATCATCAGGGCAGAAGAAGATAGTCCTAGTTGTGAGCTCACTGAATGAGTTATTAGCGCTTAAGGATAAAGCCGAGAGACTTGGTTTGCCCACATTCCTTGTTGAGGATGCTGGCTTAACAGAATTGCCTCCTGGCACCATAACCGTGCTGACCATCGGTCCAGGGCCTGAGGACCTTATTAACAAGGTGTCTGGCTCATTGAGACTGTTGAGGTGATTATGTGAGTATTACACGTTTCTTCAGGGATGCTATGAATAGGGTATTTGCATATTCGAATTACGACCTGGTCAATAACGTGATTACCCTACACCTATTACCTAGATTGAGGTATTGGGCTTCCCTGGAGATCATGAAGTCGCTACGGGATTGCGATGGTGTACTTGTTGATTTGGGTGCAGGTGATGGCTCAATGACCAAGTACCTACTTAAACTTGGTGTTAAGCCTAGATCAATAGTGCTCATAGATCCAGCAGTAAATGGGCTCCTTATGATAAGAGATGGGTCTGAAATTATTGATAAAGTCGTTGCTGTTGGGGAAATGCTGCCTCTAAGGTCATCATCAGCATGCATTGTGTACACAGCCTTCGCCCTCAGGCAGTTCAGCAATAAACCCCTTGCAATGGTTGAGGTGCATAGAGTACTGAGGAGGTACGGTTCATTTATAGTGTTGGAATTTTGGAGACCAGATGCGGTTCTAATACATGCATTATTACTTTACTACCTAACATTACCCTTACCGCTACTTGTCTCGATTATCGCACCAAGATCCATTAGGGAATACTCAGTAATGCGTCTCACAATTAAGAACATCGGACCCATCTCATGGTTAAGGGATTTGATCGATAAATTGGTTGGTGATGTTGTGTCTTTCCGTAAGTACATAGGCATTTTTGTGGTAATAAGGGCTAGAAATATCCGTGATGCTCATTTAAGGATCAACAGTCCTGAATCGAAGTTATGAAGAATTAATTAAGCCGAGCCTCACGAGAATCTCGGGCTTTGGTCTGCCGTTCTCATCATAGCCCCTTAATTCGTAATACTTCCTAACCATGAACGACCACTCCTCCTCTGAAATGACGTACTTCTTACCCTCATACTCAACGGGTTCCCTAAGCCACCTAGGTGGTAGTCTGTCCTGATCGATTGTTGTCTTATTCATGTATCTATGAAGCACGATTATCCTCTGGGCAATCTCCCTAAGCTCATCGGTGGTGTAGCCGAACCCGGTAACGGCATTTAGGGCGTCCCTAATCACGTCCCATGTGTATATAGCCCTCCCGAACTTGCAAAGGAGCATTGAGTCATACAGCGCATTCCTCTCCTCAATATCCATGATTGCCCTAACCTTATCCTCACCGGTCGCGAACCTACCACCAGCCTGACCCGCGATATCTACAGCGTATGCGCTGGACCAGAGATGATCAGCACCCCTTTCAGAAATTGCATTATTCAATATCATACCCTTAAGCGTCCTTGGATCATACGCCGCCGGCTCAAGTCCCTTAACGTGTATTGCCAAGTCCTGGACACCAAGCTTCTCCGAAATTGCCTTAATACCGAGCGCCGCCAACTCGCCTAACCCCCTTCTATATGCCGTGTTTATTATCAACTCCCTAATACCATCATAATCACCCCACCTGGGTGTTCCCTTAACGATGCCTTTCTCGCCAAGGTATATCAGGAATGCTATGGTATTACCTAGACTTATTGTGTCAAACCCCAACCTATCAGCTAGCTCAGCCAAGTCGATAAGCTTTTGTGGATCGTTGACGCCCGTTAACCCGCCCAGGGCCATTGTTGTTTCGTACTCAAGGTCATACCCGCCATTGCTTGACCTGACAACCTTATGGCACGCAACTGGGCAGTAGAGGCAGGCGCCGTTCTTAATGAAGTACTTCGGCTTTAGGGTTTTCTCCCACGATATGTTCTCCCAACCTGGCATGACGACCTTCGTCCAATAGATTGATGGGAAGAATCCCATGCCGTTGCCAGTGTCGATAAGCCTAACAGTACCACCTTGCCTGTAGGGTATCATGCCGGGATTCATCACCGCTTGCTTACCCAGGTTCCTCACCAGGTCCTGGTATAACTTATCATCAGCAACATCAACCGTCTTACTTGTGGGTATGAAGGTTATCGCCTTTATACCCTTACTTCCCATGACAGCACCACCACCAGTCCTACCAAACTGCCTCCAATCCTCATGACCAATACATGCATATGGCACCTTATTCTCGCCGGCAGGTCCTATGGTGAGCACAGCCGAGTCCCTAAACTCCCTCTTAATGCTATGCTCGGTCTCCACAGTATCCAAGCCCCATAAGTCCCTAGCATCCCTAAGCTCCACCTTACCATCACTAATAATAATATGCAAGGGCTTATCACTAGACCCTGTTATCACCACCGCATCCACACCCGCATACTTCATGTAGGCGCCTAGGGTACCACCAACGGTTGAGTAACTCCACCTATTCGTTAACGGTGACTTGAATATTGCAGCAGCCCTAGTGGCTAGCGGTAGCCTAGTTCCACCCAATGGACCCGTGGCTATTATTAATGGGTTTTCAGGACCAAGAGGGTCTATGCCATCCACATTAAGACCCATGCTGAAGATGAGCCTTAACCCCAAGCCCCTACCTCCAATGAATGACCTGGCAATATCCTCATCAACCGTATCATACTCCACCCTATCTCGCCTTAAATCGATCCTTAGCACCCTACCTGCATAACCATGCATAGCTGGTTATGGTTTCTACATGGTTGATAATTATTAATAAATACTTACCCAAATATGTAATTTAAAATAAAAACCAACCGTTAAGATTAACCCTTAAAATTTAGGCATGGCTCAGCTAAGTGGTATGGTTGAAAGAACATACTCTGGCGGTAACTGGGTTGTTAGGGTTAATGATGGTGTTGCCGAGGTCGTAATAAATAGACCACCGCTCAATTTAATAACGATGGAAATGAGGAGGGATTTGGGTAGGGTGGTTGATGAATTAGAGCGAGATGAGGATGTTAAGGTGGTGATATTCAGGGGAAGTGGTGATAAGGCATTTAGCGCTGGTGGTGATATTACCGAATTCCTGGATTCAGGGCCTAGGGATTTGATTGATTGGGGCAGGACCATTGAGATGATTGAGGAATTGAGTAAACCAACAATTGCCCTATTGAAGGGTTACGTGCTAGGTGCGGGCACCGAGTTGGCGTTGGCTTGCGATATTAGGGTGGGGACACCAGATGTGGAGATAGGGCTTCCTGAGATAAGGCTTGGCATGGTACCCGCAAGTGGTGGTTTGACAAAAATCGTTAAAGCCCTAGGTCCGCTCAGGGCTAGGTATTACCTACTCCTTGGTAAAAGGATTAAGGCTGATGAGGCGTTACAACTTGGTCTTATTCATGAGGTTGTGCCACAGGATAAGGTCTATGATAGGGTTATGGAGATAGCCAGGGATTTAATGACGCTATCACCACTCGCGCTAAAGGCGCTTAAGCAGACGATAAGGTTAGTACAGGATGCACCGAGTGAGGTTGGTTATGATATAGAGAGGAAGACATTTGCCCTACTACGCTATAGCCAGGACTTTAGGGAAGGTATTACTGCCTTTAAGGAGAAGAGGCAGCCGAAGTTCCAGGGAGCTTGATGATGCGGAAGCTTTATTAGGATTATGGGGATATTGTATTAACCACACGGAGACCCGTGGACAGCGGGCCTGTGAAGGGCGTGGGTTACTCCCGGCTACACACCTCATTCATTATGTTTATAATCAATGAATCAACATTTAGTCTCGCATCCCTAGTTACCTCATAGTGCATCCTCTTAATGTTGCCGTCTTTAATCACGTATATTTGCGGTATCCTAACGATACCATTCTCTATGCCATACCTAATCACCAACTGTCTTGACTCGGTATCATCTAAATCCCTCATTTCGCACTCAATGTTACTCTTAATTAATCGTTCGCACAGCAGTTCCAGGTCGCTCCTGAGGTAATCCCATTCCTTGGTTATGACAATGACTTTCCTAATCATTTCCTAGCCTTGGATTAAGTAATGTTTTTAAAGCGGTTCTCAAACTCTCATGTCGAGCAGGTATGGAGTACGTATACGCAGCTTTGTTGCTTCACTACGGCAAACAGGAAATCACCGAGGAGAATGTAACCAAGGTTCTCCAAGCCGCTGGCATCCAGGTAGATGAGGTTAGGGTTAAGGCCCTTGTCGCCGCCCTAAAGGAGGTCAATATCGATGAGGCCATAAAGACCGCCGTGGCCATGCCCACCGTCACCGCCCCAGCGGCTGCACCATCTGGTGCTGCAGCTGGTGGTGAGCAGAAGGCTGGAGCTGAGACTAAGGCTGAGGAGAAGAAGGCGGAGGAGAAGAAGGAGGGTCCGAGTGAAGAGGAGATCGCCGCAGGGCTTGCTGGACTATTTGGCTAAATCATAGGTGGTAAAATAAATTGTTCTTATTAAAAAATTATTTCGTACTACCCTCAACCTTGAATAAACTCTTCATGGTCTTATCCCAAAGTTCCCTTGGTGATTTGCTGTATATTCGAACTTTGGTGTATGGAAGCCCTGTTAATGGTCTTGTTAGTTCAAACTCTACGAATCTTCTCTTTTCGTTGATTATTACCTGCTTAACGGGTATTGGTGATTTTAATAGGTACATGCCGTCAATGAGTATGGCGTCCTTAAATATTATGAGCTCCTTGGTGACTGTGTATGGGTAGTCCGTTATTTGCACGTTGGTTGTCATGAAGGGCATCCTCATTATCCTAAATATCACGTACATAAGCACAAAGAATATTCCGAAGTATATTAGGTAATCAATGAAGTAGGCGTAGAATCGGTTCGCCTCCTCAATGGTTGGTGTGAACCACGGCTTTGCATACGCGCCAATGTTTGTTGAGTTCGCTATGTACCCAGATAGTGTTACGAATGGACCAGACAGCACATACGTGTAAAGCATCAATAATCCTATCAATACTACCATTAGGATTACCATATTCTTCAACTGGGACTTAACGAACTTATTCGTCTCCTGCACATACTCAGGATCCTTCTCCATGGCCTTCATGAAGTCATCACGTGTCAGCTTCTCCACGGCGCCGCCCTTGCTGGCCTTCATGTAATCCTCGATCTCCCTCAGCCTAGTCCTGGTACTCCTAATGCCGACTACCATTACTATGCCGAAGAATACCACGAGGTATACGATAACGATTACCCACGTGACGAAGGCCTCATGAGCCACATTCCCCCAGGCGCCAACTATCGCAAACACTAGTACGAAGGCTATGGGCCACACATACCTAAGTACCTTACCCCTAATACCTCCCTGTTGTGAGTACATTTCGGGAAATACCTGCTGAATAACCCATTTAAAACCTTACCAACATGATCGAGGATGGGGAAAAGATTTATTTCTTCGCATCCCAGGTCTGGTGGAAATGAATGCTAACAATGAATTAGTAATTGATGTGGTTTGCGACAATGAGGTAAAGGCGCCGGGTATTCAGGGTGACAACTCAATATCATTACTTATAAATGGTGAATTGATGATCGATACATGCTCAAGTACCGAGAGACTCTTAGGGAATATGAAGGTTATGGGCATCAACGCAAATCCTAGGCTCCTTGTTATCTCAACACCCATCAATCACCATTGGGGCGGTTTAGATGCACTGGCTGGTGTTGCAAAGGTTGTAATCCCAATAGATAGTACAGTAAATAGTTTCGAGCTCAGGGACAGGTTGGATAGGCTTGGGTTCGATGTTATTGAGGTTGGTGGTAGGGAGAGGTTTAAGCTTGGTTTTGGTTCTGTTGAGCTTATTAGGGTTGGTAATAAAAGGGTTGGTGAGCTGCTGATCTACATACCAAGCCATAAATTACTAATAAGCGGTTGTGGACTAAATCTTTGGTTAATCAATGACGATCAGTTACTAAGGTTCTTTAAGGAGCTCGATATTAGGCATTTCGTGGGTGGATTAGGAGCAACATCAACCAGTGAATATCAAGGAGTACTGTTGAGAGACATCATTAGGAATTTGGCATCAATTTACCCACTACATGGTACTGGACCCAAATTGAGGAGGGAATTGGTGAGTAATCATAGGAATGCGCATGATGTTGGTGCAGGGTCTATCGTGAGGATTGGGTGAGGGCGATGCAGTACCTTGGCTTGATAATAGTTATTGCGGCATGGTTTGCCCTAGTCGGCATCATATACCTACTCAGGATTCTTGGTGTTAAGATACCGGTCAGGGTTTACTACGGTTTATTCATAATGCTTAGGGATGAGGAGTTGGTTAAGGAGGTGATAGCACCGCTGGGTAACTTACTACGTAGGATACCTAGTTGGTTAATAATGGCCTTGACCATAGGCCTATTCCTATTATCCATGTTCATAATTGTACCAATACCACTGACCATACTAGGCATAAACGTGTGGGGCTTACCATCAATGCTCTACCTAATGGTTAGAAACCTCGTGCTCATGGTCATAGCAGTCACACACAAATTAAGTCCTATCGAGACCGTGGAGAGGGGCTTCACACCATTGGCACCATTGATACCTGGAGTTACGATATCACTTTACACATTCATTTACGTAATAGTGGCCATAGGCCTCGGCATATTACTCCACGAGATGGCCCACGGAGCCGTATCGTCCAGGTTTAACGTGAAGATAAAGTCCGGTGGAGCCTTCGCCCTTCTATTCCTCGCCTTTGGCGGTTTTGTTGAGATCGACGAAGAGGAACTGAGGAGTAGGAGCCTTGCCGTAAGGCTTGCGGTATACTCAAGCGGGGTCTTTATGAATATAGTACTTGCCTACATCGCTGTAGCCCTGGTGGGGTTAGCATTACTGAGTCCTCAATTGACCCAGGGTCTTTTGGGTACGACTATCGTGTATGTGGTTAATTCCACAGATGCGGCGTTTAAGACCGGTTACGTGATTACGGCAATTAATGGACACCCAATAGCCAGTGTCTATTCCCTAATATCCACCCTGGGTTCCGTAAGTTCAGGTAATGTCACACTTACGATGTATAACCCAGTCAATGGTGCTGTGATTAATGAGGTCATGAGTACTAGGAATTTAACAATGGCGCTCCTGGGCTACTCAGCCCTTTATATTAGTCCGTGGAATATCGTTGTCGAGAGCAGGTCCTTCTATAACTTAATGTTTTGGATATACACGCTAAACCTCACACTCGCATTACTCAATGCATTCCCTGCGTATCCACTTGATGGTGGGCAATTCCTAGACTCATTATTATCAAAGGTTATTGTGAACCAATCCGTAAGAAGTAAGGTCATGATAGCGCTATCGATTGTTTTCTGGTCCCTCATAGGCTTGACACTCTATTACACATTGATGACTGGTCTCTATAGGTTAATTTGAGGAGAATTAATTTTAATATGCACTAAGGCGGTTGGGCTTCATTATGAGTAGTGCTGAGGTTAGGGTGAGGGTTAGGAGAGGTTTTATACTCGGCCTTGTAATCACAGCCCTACTCTTTCTAATGGGGCTTGTGCATGTGGGCGAGGCCTTTGCACTTGAGTATAGGGTTTATGGCTACGTGATTTATAGGTCAGGCGAGGTAGTGCACGTTAATTACGTACCACTTTACATCTACATGTGGAGGGTCTCCTCACTATTGTTTCTGGCATGGGTTCTTGTTTACATAGCCTATGTAATAAAGCCCTCAATAGTCCTTGATGCATCCGGCATCATATATGGAGCCTTCTACATAGTGACCCACTATATTTACCTATTCACAATAGGTGCTCCAGTGATTCTTTATCCATTTACGTACGTGCTCATAACCATAGGTAAGCCACTCCTCTACCTTGATTGGGGTCAGGTAATTGCTGTGATAACCCTTTGGAGATTTTTCGTAATTCGTAGGAGCATGACGGTGAAGTGAATGTTGGGGGATGTAGGGAGTGCCATAGCCTCGGTGCTACGTAAGTTGGGCATTGATTGGATTAGGCAGTTTGAGGAGAAGGATCCCCAATTCATTGCAATTACTAGGCTATGCAATGGGTTGCGTGATGCCAATCTAACCCTAAAACTCACAATACTTAACTCATTAGTTAGTTATCAATTGGTGGGTAAGGGTGAGGATCACTGGAATTACTTCGCTAACTACTTCACCAATAATAAACCAGGAAACCTCTGTAGAGATTTCCAAAACTATGTATTTAACAGTAAATACCTGGCTAGGTACAAGGATGCGCGGATCAAGAGGGTTGAAAACGTTTGCCCCAAAATCGTTAATAGGGACCTCACGATATACGCAAGGGATATGCTTGGGTTGTGGAGGTTTATCACGAACACTGTTGGAGGCTCTGGCGAGGAGAAGACCGTAGTCTTCTCCGTAAAGATGTCCTACTACGTGTATAGGGCCTGTGGTTTCGAGACGGCAATACCCATGGAAATACCCATACCTGTGGATTACAGGGTTTCCGTAATAACAATATGCAGTGGGCTCCTGCCGATGGGCTCCTTATACGATCTCGGCAAGATGGCTAGGGAGGTTATGGTTAAGCGCAGGAGAGAAATTCAAAATGCCTGGGGTGAGATTGGTAAATTAAGTGGTGTACCACCCCTCAACCTGGACTCTGTGGTTTGGGTCTTAGGCGGATTATTGATTAATTCCTCATTCAACATCAACGGCACCATAGATAGTTTGAGAAAATTGGGTATTCATGAAAATGAGGATGTCATTGAGCTACTTCACTTACTCGGCGGCCGCTGCATAGTTAAGTAGGTATTAATTACCAACTCCCTCGCCTCCCTATACGTTCGCGATAAGTTCTTATCCGTCTTAAATCGACGTAGGAGTTCGACCACACCATCCTTTACTGAGATGTACCCAGAGGATGTTAACCTATCCATGATCCTCCTGGCGTACTCGTCACCGAGCCAATAAGAGATTAACCTATACACCTTCAAATACTTGAGTTTGGCTTTACCGCCTTTAAGCTCGAGCTCCTCAAGGAGTAACAACGCTAACCTAGCCTCAGTGCTCATCGACGTAGACCTCACCCCTGTCAAGATCAACGCGCACCGCGGTACCATCCTTAAGAGTTAATAATTCCCTTGGTAAATCCGTCATTATTGGTATCTGCGCCATAATTGCACCTATTATGAGCATTGTGTCAGCTTTAACACTAAGTATAACTCGGGGGGCTTTGCCGTACTTACTCAATTGGTACATTACGTAAGGGCCTACCGTAGAACCTCTAGAGCTTGGTATCGCCAAAACCTTACCTGCGATGCTTGTGTTGGTAATCCTTATGATACCATTCCTGCCATCAACATCGCCCAGAAAGGAAAGCGGTTCCCTATAAACAACAAGTCCGCCCTCCACAATACCGCTTCCAAATAATGTTTTTCCCCTCAAAATCATTACATACTCAAGGTATTAAGGCTTGATTTTTAAGGTTAAGGTTCAGTGAAAGTTCCCTTACTCAATCCTGATCCTAATGATCTGCTTGGTCTCCTCAACCTCATTCTTAGGTATCTCCCTGTACGTTAACCACCAGGCATAACCCTTATACTGCTGCAGTCTCTTGGGGGCCTCCTCGACATTGTGTGGTGGTGGGTTTAGGACGTTCTCACCAATTAACTCATTATAGGGCCAGTTGGCTGGCATTACCACACCGTACTTATCGATTAGCTGTAGTGACCTAACTATCCTAAGTATCTCGGGTATGTTCCTACCGAGCTCCATTGGGTAGTACAGTATGGTCCTTATCACGGCCTTATCATCGACTACAAATACTGTTCTCACGGTGGCTGTGCTGGATTCGGCATGTAGCATGCCGAGGGTTTTCGAAACGTTGCCCAGGGGATCTGCGATTATTGGGAATGGTATCTTAACATGCAACTCCTTCTCAATCCAATTAACCCACTCTATGTGGCTTATGTCGGAGTCAACACTTAACCCTATCAGCTCGGTATTCAGTTTCTTAAAGTCATCGTAGTGCTTCGCGAAGCTCACAAACTCCGTTGTGCATACAGGCGTGAAGTCGGCTGGATGGCTGAAGAGTATGAACCACTTGCCCTTGAATGCGTCGGGTAGTTTCATTGGTCCATGGGTAGTTACCACATTTAGTTCAGGGAACTTCTCCCCTATTGATGGGATTGTGATTGGCATACGGTATTGGTGTCAAATTTAGTTACTTAAAAGAATACTCTAAGTTAATTTAAGTGAACTTGTCGATGGATTTTTATCATCTTATACATTAGTAAAATATTATATATTAATGATTCGTTAATTCACGTTTTATTTTTTGACTTAAAAACTTAATAATCGGCGTGCTAACATCCTTTGGGTTGTATGAGTAATGAGGGTTTTGCGGCATTAATGATATACCTCTTCGTAACCCTATCAATAGTTTTACCACTGATACTCATTCCAATGGGCGTAAACCTACTCTACGCAGTAGGGCTGGGCATAACCGCTTCAGTTATTGGTAAGTACGTATTCACAATGGTCGTTCTAATGTTGTTTCTAGTGATTGGTGGTGTATTGATTTATAGGAGTGGTAGAGTGCTTATGAGGTTCGTAATTAAGGACGTTGTTAGGGTTCTTGGTAATCACGGTATTTTCGACGTTTTCTCAATTAGTAGCCTGAGGTTGATCTTCATGTTGCTGGTCATTGCTTCAATAATTATTTACTTAATGAACGTGGAGGTAATCAGAATCCCTGGTTACAACTATATACCATACCTAATGATGAATGTTAGGGATAGCCTTACGCAGTACCTGCTCATGACCATGGGCCTACTAAACCTGGTACTGAGTGTATGGCTCGTGCTTAGTGTTGCTTATCTGCAGTTAAGAATAGCGGTTAGGCACCTAACGGTTAAGTTGGGTGGGGCGGTTGGTGGTGTGTTTAGTGTTGTTGCGACAACTGGTTCGGCTGCAGTGACTGGGGCTGTGTGTGCCCTTGGATCATGCACAATATCTAGCATTGGTGTCACACCACTCGCCGTTATTCTCGCATACTTAATTGGTGGAAATGCCTTACTCTTTATGAGGTTCTCGGAGATCATAATGACCATGTTGATGGGAATTACCATAACCCTATTGGTGCTTGTTCATAGGTTGTTAACTCGCTAGTTGGGTCCTTATGGTGCAGGTTCATTACCCTAGTCTCTATTCGTTCAATTTGTTATAGAGTGTAACGTAGGTTTTTCACTCTTATGTAAGCAAGGTTTTTAAGCAATGCAGTTAGCGTTGTTTTGTATGGGTGTCATATTGTTTATTGATACGCAGACCTTGATTTTGATTATCATAGCGTTTATTATCCTCATCATCTGGGGTCCAAGCAAGATTCCCCAGTTGGCTAGGAGTTTTGGTCAGGCTGTTAGGGAGTTTAGGCGTGGTGCCCGTGAGAACGAGCCAGAGCCAGAGCTTATCGAAATAGCCAAGAAGCTTGGTATAGATCCAACTGGTAAGTCTAGGGATGAGTTATTGACCGAGATAAACAATAAATTATCCCAACAAAGACAAGGCACAGCCAAGGTCTCGGTTGACCCTAAGGTTCTCGAGATTGCCGAGAGACTTGGTATTGATACGAGGGGTAAGTCTGAGGAGGAGTTGGTTAAGGAGATTAACTGGAGGTTAAGCAATAAATAATAGAAATAACAATAAAATTATATAATTAAGTAAATAATACTATGGTGGTTAAATGAACATATACCTAATCCTTGATGAGCAGACGGGGCTACTGCTATTCCTATTCTTCCTAGTGCTTATTGCCTGGAAGCCCGAGATGCTGCCAACAATAGCGAGGGAGCTAGGTAAATGGTATAACTGGGCTAGGAAATCCCTGGATGACTTCCTAAGGGAAATAAATGAGCCCATATATGAGGCGAGGTCCGAGGTAATGAGGACGATCAACGAGACAAGGCAATCGGTGATGGATGACGTTGACCCAGACATACTAAGGATAGCCAGGGCGCTGAACATAGACGTTAGGGGTAAGACGAAGCAGGAAATAATGAGTGAGATACTAAGGAGGCTTGGGGAGGGTAAAAGCGGCTAGGTCTTGGGCATTTTCTTATAAATGCTCTTGCTCCATAGGTATCCTGTCTCGAATAGTGCTATGAACATTATGAACCAGAGCAGTGTGCTGACTAGTGTGGGGTCTGGGTTTATTATTGCTATCACGAAGAGTACGCCGAAGTATATATACGGTCTATTCCTCGAGAGGGCATCCGGCGTTATTAAACCGGTTTGTGTCAGTAGGGCTATTATCACGGGTGTCTCGAATAGGAAGCCTGCGAAGAATAGTGTGGCTATGAATGTGTCCAGGAATCCACTCGTTGTTAGTAAATGTACGAAACCAAATAGGCAACTCCAGAATAGGCTTATCCTTAGGAATGCTGGGAAGACTAGGTAATAACCAATGAAGACGCCCGCGTAAAACAGCACGGCAGCCACCCAAATGTACCTCCTAACAGCCCTTAACTCATGTGGGTATAGGGCTGGTTTCACGTATTGATAAACCTCGTAAATCAACACGGGTATTGTCACGAGTAATGCAATGACTATACTCAACTCCACACTAAATACGAAAGGCCCAAGAACCGTAGTTGATATAATGCCTATGGGTTGCGTGGTAGTTCCGTTTGTTATAACCACATAACTCGAGGCACACTTCACGGAGCTTGCCGAGGAGTATACTAGGTTTAGTATGTAGTGCTTGAACACGTACGCGATTATTGGGTAGTACTCCATGGTGAAGAAGCCTATGATGGCTTGGGTCACGTTGTGGCTGTGGTAGTCGGGCATGGGTAGCCAGAGGATTATGAAGACTATTGCGAATACTATCAAGGCCCTCCTCAATCTAACACCCAACTCCCTAATATGCTCCCAAAAAGGCAACTCCCTATCATAAGGTGGTGATTCGCTGCTCATTATTACCTTAAGTTAAGTTATTGGGTGGTGTAAAAAATCCCTTTTCACCATCATGAGAAGAATTACGTAGTTGGGCATTAATGTATTTCCACAATTAATTTCAGAAATAAAAAATTAAGGAATAATTACCCAAACCGACCCTTGTGAGTGTGAGTGTTAGGTTTAGGGTTTGGGTTGAGGTTGGTGGTGTTCATTTGATTGGTCCTGGTGGTTATGATATTCTTAAGGCTATTGATGAGACTGGTTCAATAAGTGGTGCGGCGAGGAGGTTGGGTATGTCGTATAGGTTTGTGTGGAATTACATAGACAAGATGGAGAAGACCTCGGGCATGAAACTTGTGGAGGCATGGAAGGGCGGTAGAGGTAGGGGAGGAGCCAAACTAACGCCAGAGGGTAAAATGCTCCTGCAGTACTATGAGGAGATAATGAGGGAAATGAATGAGGTGGCGAATAAATGGTCCAAGTACCTAGACAGTAAGTTGGTAATTAATAAGGGGATCAATAGAAGACAGGAGTGAAGTAAATTTTAACACCCAATACCATAACGCACTACTTAATCATTGATTGACCGTAACATAAGTTTGAAACTTTATGCCGTATGCCTCATAGGAACCATCAACATCGTATACCCTAACGATGTATGTACCCAGCGGTATACGAATTGGCGCATGTAGTATTACCGTGGCATTTTGACCCAGTGGAACAACCAGGGCAAACCCGTCTGAGTAGGCCATGTGACCAGGCAGTGGGTACTCATTGATTATGTCATAGCTTGGTATATGACCTAGCTGGGTTGCGTTCCATTGATAGAGGACTGTACCGTTTGGGTAGAGTATTTGCACGAGAACTATGAATCCACCATATGTATCAGGTCCAGCAACCCTATCTATTTGGAGGAATAAGGTACCATTACTAAACAGCCTAGTGCCGCTCAATGAGTATGCGGGCTTCTTGGAGTAATTAGTTAGGTGTGTAAATCCCTGGAAGTTTATTTGATATAGAGCCATCGTGACTCCCGTGGCTATTATGAAACCAAGCAAAGCAATAATGATCGACCTATCCATACCCACCACCTCACCATAGTGGTATGTACAGGTTGAGCATCCTCAAACCCCTTGGCCATTTTCTAGCTAGGTACTGATCAATCGACAACCACCTACTTCCCGTCAACATGAACATTAGGCCAGCCGCACCCTCAACAGCCACGATCTGCCACTCGTCCACACAGGTAAGTCCTAACCAACCACCGGCAGCGCCAATGCTCCAGGCCAGTATTGCGATGACGAGACCTGGTAACCTAGTCATGAAGCCCAGCATCATTAATAAACCGAATATGGCCTCAACAGCCGTGAATAGTAATAGGAATGGATAAAGAATGCTGGGGTAGTTTCGGTTTTCATGATTATTCGTGGGGTTTATTATCGTTGGTGATGAGACGACAGGCTTATAACCCCAATCCCAGCACCTTAACTGTACCCCTGGGTTTCCGAGAGCCGTAGGGCGAGGAACCCCTGGCGACAGGGCGGGAGCCGCTGCGGTGAGGGGGCTCGGGGAGACCGTCGAGAAGGAGACGGCGGGAACAACCGCCATCTCCGGAGAGACGGTGCGAAACAAACCACTCCAATTGCCCAACAATTGGTTGCCATGCATGCGGTATGAAAGTCAACAACTTACCACCAACATAGGCCGATGAGTGGGGATTCAACTTATCTGGAACGTTTACGGTCCTCCTTAAAAAAGCACTGAAGTACATCCAACCAAGTGTAACCCTTAGTACTGGCAAATACTTTTGCACGTCTTCCATAACCATTTCCTGCTTTTTGACCATTATATTCTCAGTACCTACCATATTGACCGAGAAAATCGAATTTTGGAACCGCTAATACACATTATTTTCCTAATTACGAATGATACCGAAGAGATCACTACGGATGAGCTCAGTAATCTCATCTATACATATGAATATAATTATATTATTAAGTCAATAGAGTATTTCATTCTATTACATATTTTCTATCTCATATTAATGTCATTTTTATGACTTAAATAGAAATTTAAATAATGATAAATCCTAATAAATGTGACCAATTATGATAGATTGCGGTTGCCTTGACACTTACCATATTACGATTCTCCAGATGCTTATACTCATGTACAAGAATCACCTATTGTCTAACCATGGGAAAAATACGGCATCACTTTATTACATGGCTAATACGTCAAACATAAGCATAGCTACACTTTATCGGAAATCCCTCGAGCTCATGGATATGGGTTTAATTGATAAGATCGATAAGGGACATTATATAGTAACGACAAAGGGCGCTCTAGTGCTTGCGCTACTTTATCTAAGCGGAGTTGGTGGTATTTCTGATGATGTCTTTAGGTTGGCTATTGGTAAATTGAAAGAGGATTGGGACCTGGCGGAATTCAGCGATGATGAGGTTATAAGCTACATAAATCTAATCAATAGGGGTGTAGCTCGAACTAAGACACCGCTTGTCAGCATCTGTGCCCAAAGCTTAAGCTACACGCTTCATTATATATTACAAGGACCCTTAAGTTATCTAAATAATAATAAATTAATAATGAATTTTATTGCAGAGAACCTGGATTTGCCTATTGATAAGGTTAAAGTCGCCGAGAGGGTTATAGCAAAGGCACTACTTGAGTACCTACCAACAATAACCCTTAGGGATGGCTGTAAGGTAGCATTGTTACTACAGGGTGATCAATCAAGGAAGATAACGATTGTGAAGGGTGCTATGAAGTGTAGAATGCACGGATATAAATTAGGTATTGATTGTCCCATAGCTAATTCACTAATATCTAGAATTTTGACCAATGTACACGCATAATCCACCCATTTTTTCTTAAATTAAATCATTAAATTATAATTAATAGGTTGATTATTGGTCGAGATCTTGTCGATACATGGAATTTTCAAATATTAGTAAGTACTACATAGGATCTATTTATGAATAACTGTGGCTTTATTATCGAGTTAGAAAGCACGATTTATAGGCGGCATAATCGGTGCTTTAAGCTTGATGTCATCTCCATGGCCTGTTGAGTGGAGCGGTTGGGGTCCATATATGCCACCTGGTTACCACCTGATATGGGGTTGGAGAATTGCGGCTGCTGTGTTCTTAACGGCGCTTGGTAGCATGACTATGCTATTGGCGGCGTTTTATGATGTTAGGGGTAAGGTGCAGAGGATGGTTAAGATAAACATAACTGCTGGTTGGGTATTCATACTGGCCGCCCTAGCCTTCTTCATAATAGACCTGGGCAGGCCCGAAAGGGCTGGTAATATAATATTCATTGGTTATCCAAACGGTAGGTTAGCCCAATCATGGATGGACTGGGGTGTTCTGTTCCTGAGTGGTATGGTTATTTGGGGCATCATAGACCTCGCCATAATATACATACCATCACTCGCAAAGGCTGTGTTGGGCAGGTACGTTAGGACAACCCAGGTAGTCCTTGATTTCCTAATAATGCTGACGGGTATAGCGGCCACGGTATACACAGCATTCCTATTCGCGGCTGCCGGTGGTAAGTCCTACTGGTGGAATGGTTCGTTACCATTACTATGGTTAGCCTCGGGCATAGCCTACGGCTCAGCATTCTCACTATTTGTGGCTAGGTTCTTCGAGAAGGTGCCCGCTACGGTAACAGTGAAGGCAGACGGCGGCGCAAGCGAATTGGTTCATGTAATTCACGAACTCAGCTGGATCGACTTACTGGGCGAAATCTTCGAGGGCTTTGGTTGGGCTGTTTTCATTGCAGTGGCCCTAGCTAACCACTACCTATCAAGTCTCAACCTATATGAGCTACTGTATGGGGTTTATGCACCATACTTCTGGGGATTTGTTGTTTCCCTAGGTATAGCCATACCACTACTCCTAGAAATAGTGATGCTTAAGATAAACCCACTTGGCCGTACTGCTGCCATTATCATACCAATAATATTCCTGGTAGTCATGATTGGTGGTTACTCGCTTAGGTATGTTGTCATAGCGACCGCGTATTTCCATTCACCAATAACACCATTCTATAGCGCAGAACCACAGTGGGGGCCGTGGTGGGGGTGATGGGTATGGAGACATCCACAAAATTAATTAGGGAGGAAACGAGGAAGGACTTCGCATTAACAAGGAGGGACTTCCTAAAGCTTGCTGGCATAACCACGGCGGCAGCGGCATTCCTGGGAACCATTGGTAAGGAGGCCTTCGTATTCAGCCAAGTATTTAATGAGAGCAAGTTAGCCGCTTCTGAAATACCAAGCGATGTTGTTGCATTCACAACATGCTACGGCTGCCTAGGCAGGTGCAATGTTGAGGTCATAATTAGTGGACAGACGAAGCTACCCAGGTACATAGCTGGGTCCATATTCACCAGGAACCAAGGCGCCACATGCGCCATAGGAGCATCAACAATGCTCCACTACCTAAGTCCAGCAAGGCTCAGATCACCGCTGTTGAGAGTACCAACCAGTGAGAGGTGTGAGGGTGATTTTGTTGAGATTTCATATGATGATATGCTCGATATACTAATAAACGGCGATAATGCGTCCTACCTAACCGAGAGGAATTGGAAGTATGGCTTCCTGGGGCTTAAGCAAATTAGGGAGTGCTGCCCATACAAGTTCGTCTACTTCACAGGCAGGGATCAATACAACCCAACGGAGAACACGTGGTTCGCAGCAATGTTCGGCACACCAAAT